>Ga0070747_1000280_pt1 | contig 26063 bp, 36 predicted proteins | sample VirMetDEL_Mar_31_FD_77321 | JGI IMG/M metagenome (GOLD analysis project Ga0070747, IMG submission 77321) | Aqueous microbial communities from the Delaware River and Bay under freshwater to marine salinity gradient to study organic matter... | ecosystem: Environmental > Aquatic > Marine > Coastal... | reverse complement strand
TCCATCGAAGTTCTTTGAACTCTTTTGTTATAAATATATCAGATAATTCTTTCATTATGAAATATCTTTACTTTCAATCAATGTATAAGTAAATGAGTTTCCGTAAAGTTTTGCAGCCTTATTTACTAACTCCATAAACAATTTGAAATCTGCATTTGCTGCGATTACTTGGCAACCTGCTGACCACTTATCAATCTGTACAGATTTCCCACCTTCTCTTGAAGTGGCTCTGTGAATGTTGATTCCGTATATACCTTCGTGAATATTTTCTTCTAAGAAGTCATATACACCATCTTTGTTTTTATCTCTATAAACTTTTAATGGTTTATGTTGTCTAAGAGCTTCATACTTACCTTGATGTAACCCAATTGTATGAGAACCTCTATATTGACCTGGTACTAAGATTGCAACACCGTCTTTGTTTAATAGGTTTCTTTCCCAATGTGACCCAGGGTCAGTTGTTGCTTCAAAACAGTGAAATTTGTTTTCGCCATTCACATTATATGATACAGTTACGCAGTCATCAAATTTATTAGTAACTTTCCCGCCAGTTTCTGAATTTCTAACTCCTACAATATTCAAATTGTAGTCACCGCCTTCAAACCAACGATAACCTTTACCTTCTACTGCTTGTTGTATTTGTTCTCTTGTAAAACACGCCATTTATTATTCCTCATCCTTTTTTTGAAATATTTTTGTAACACCGTCGATTCCAAACGAACCCAATGTAATGATTACAAATGAATTGAAAATAGTATCGCTGATAACAAGTTCTTTACCCATGAACCCTGTAATAACATCTGCTGCAGCAAATACGGCCATAATGGCGAATGATGCAAAGCCTACAATGTTTTTTTCGTTGAATACGTTGTTATCTTTGAAAATATCTTTAAACGCCATATGACCCCTTTTATTGAATCATTGACATAACTGGATGAGAAGAATAACTTATTTTGATTCTTTATTATAAATATGATTGCGTTTTTTCTTTTTGCTCTTTTGTTCTTTACGATTTACCGCATCTGGATCAGCTTCGTCGTTCAATAAGTTTTCTAAGTCTTGTTGCGTTAACTTTTTCATAAGTATTTTTCATTTGTACCTGGATTGTGTTTGATATTAGTTCCCCATTTATATGTAGCATATTCATGACCACTTTTTTCTGCAACTTGTCTTTTATATGAATTAACTGATGCAGATGCGAAATGATAGAATGGAATATCGAAAGTTCTCCACATTTGGAATCCGTTTAGCTTACACTTCAAAAAGAAATCCCAATCTGCTACCATACCCATAGGATAATTTTCATCCCAACCGCCTATTTGCAAGTAGTCCATTTTATGCATAAATATAGGAAGAGTTGATCCATTCATTGCGATGCCTTGCGGATTTGATTTAATCAAAGCAGATCTGCGAAACCAACGTTCTAAATCAAATTCAGCCGGGGTTGTTCCTAAATCATCTTGTATGACAAACTGAGAAAACATGCTTGGATATGGTTCTACTTGATTTGGGGCAAATACAAAACCTCGATCCATTACTAGATCTTCTAAGTCTCGATCCCAATGCATTGGAAATACATTGTCGTCATTAACAATAAGTATTTTCTCGTGACGAGTATTATATACACCCATATTGGTTGCTCGACACAATCCTTGGTTTTCTTGTAGATCTAGTACTTGTATGGAAGGATCTTCTCTATACTTATCCAGTACTGACTTTACCACATCCATTGTGCCATCAACTACAACAATAATTTGATTACTGTTCACTTGACCTTCGATAGCAGACCGTAAACATAAATCTAAATGTTCTGTGCTTTTATATGTTGGTATTATTACTGATATCATATGTTACTCCAATCTGTTAAAGGCGATAACCAGGCACTTTCACCATGAGTTGCATATCCTGGTAGCGGAGTTATCAATAGTTCTCCAAGTTGTCTTAATTCTAAAAACATTTGAAAGTCATTTGGGTGTGTTCCCGATGTATGTTTTCTCAATATAGGTTCTACTCGTTTTAGGGTAGATACTTTTGCTGCAAATGTCATGGTTGTGCTATTGGTTATTTTCCAATGACAACTATCAGTCAAATAAACTCTTGTGTCTTCAGCACCTCCAACGCAATACGGATTACCTCCTTTGCTTGGGTCAAGGTATTTGTCAGGATGATCATATAATGCTACAAATGACGCTCCTAACTCAAACCCTTCTTGTATTATCTTTGCAGAGTCTGGTTTGTGTATGTAATCATTTTCTATGAAATAAACTATGTCATCATCATTGTATTTCAATGCTTCATCTAATGCTAAGTTAAATGTACCTGCCCCATGTCCTACTGATACATAATCAATATGATCTCTAGATTTATATTTTTGAATCATATCATTTGTTTCTGCAGAAATATTATCAGCAATAATATTCCAGTTAGCATCTTTAAATACTGTAGTAGCATTCTTTAAACATAATTCATTATTGATATATTCTGGTTTTACTTTGTTGTAACCTGCGTCTGATATTCTATATATTATTTTCATATTAGTTTAACCTTACTTCTCGGTACTGTATAAAAATGTTCGGATTGTTTTTTGTTTAATAGAGACCGATGAGCTACAAATGTTTCTTTAATTGCATTTAAACGTATCCGATCATGCTTCCATAAAACATATGGAAATGAAATTTGATCACGAATAGAATTATTGTTTATTTCTTGCCACCACAATTCATTGAATCCAATAATGTCACTATTGTTTCGTCTCATTAATATACCAGTCTCATATAATCCTTGATCTTTGTATTTTTCTTGTTTGTATTGTTGTATCTGTTTATTTACTAAATCAGGATCATCTAAATTTCGTTGTATGATAACTTGTGCTTCTTGTTCTATATTAGTTCTATCACAATGTTCATGAACACATATATCTGAATCTCTCATATAAAAATCAAACAAATCTATAGGATCATATCTGAATAAACATGAGTTGTCCATCCATATCCATGCATCATATTCCGGTAAATAGTTGTGTGGTAACATTTTATATTTACGAGATTGTTTTCTTGGAGAAGTATCATCATTGATATCAACTAATCTAATATCCCATGTGTTTGATTTTAAATGCGGTGTATTAGTAAAGCATATGAATTCTATAGAAGTATCTTCATATTCTGGTAATGTTCCGTATATATGTTGAATATCATCTGTAAACAGCGCTGTATATACTACTAATCTTTCTTTCTTCATATCAATGTTTCTATGTGTTTAATATAATATTTTGTACTATAAAAGTCTTCTCCGCCTTTTATAGTGGTTTGTATGTAGTTATCATATCTACCATGTTTAATTTGTTCTTCAATATTCTGTTTCACAATATCTGGTTGCATCTCAACTAATCCAGGATATGAATAAAATGCACCAATTGCACCTGCACCTTTAATTAACACAGTTGGTATTCCTAATTGTATAGGCTTAAAACATAGTGTAGATGGTGCAGCGACTACTATATTTGAATCTGCTATCAATTGATCAATATCCTCACAATTTGTAACAACATCACAATCAAGTAAACTTTTAACATATTCAATATCTTCAACATAATTTGGTTTATCAAGTCTCGTTTTTATTTTTACTTTTATAGGACATTGAAACTTTTCCTGTAATTCTAATAAACCTGTTTGTTGTATAAATGATTTATCAAAATTAATCGGAAAGATAGAATTACGATTTGACAAAAAGTTAGTTATAACTAATATATGTTTGTTATTACATTTTACATGTTTTAATGTATCATTAGCTGGAATTCCTCCGTTATGAAAATCCATTCGATAGTCATACGCTGTTCCAATTTCATTATGTGGCGAATTTTCATTTCCATGCGAATTGCCAATTACTGTGACATTGTTTTGTTTACAGTACTGATAAAATGCTGGAATATCATATTCTGGTTTCTTTCTGTTGTCATCATATATTACAAATGCATATTTAGTTATATCTACATAATTACAAAGACTTTGTTTTACCCGATCGCCATGATACCGAACCCCCGGACCTTGTATTATGTTATCAATGTAATCTTTATATTGGTTTAGCTTTAATTGACGTTCATCTATATCACCCACCCATGGCGTCTCGTTACTGAATAACCCAATTAAAAACAAATCAATAACATAGTTTTTAGATAACACAGGTATAATCGGCCATAGTCTTTCTGCAACACGATGATTAGTAAACAATAGTAAAATACGTTGTTTCATTATCCTATACCTTTCCACGTAGCTCCATTTCTAGTATAAAAATGATTACATTTAAACTCCGGAGAATACCAATATGTATAACCTCGATTTACTATGTCTATAGCCCAGAATCTATCTTCTTTTCCAGGATATTGTTCTGGCATTAGATTTTCTAGTAAATCTTCTCGTTTATAAAAACAAAATGCATTGTGTAAAAATTGTCGATTTTCTATATCTGAGTACATGTTAACACATGGTTCGTCTATAAAATGACTCCATATATATCGTTTTGAAATCTTTTTGCCTCGATATATTGGATTCTGTTGGCCCATTACTGCTTTATGGTGAATAAGAATTTCTTGTACTCTTTCTAAATTAACTTGAGTAATTTGCGAATGTGCTGATAAAACTAATACAATATCGCGCGAAGCATTCTGAACTCCTAAATTAATTGACTTACCTGGTGTATAATCAGTGATTTCAACTATTTTTATGTTAGCCCGGTCTATAAATAAATTTACAATTTCTAATGAGTCATCTGTAGAATTATTATCTACTATGATTATCTCCGGGTTATTAAAATAATCTAAACATGATTGTAATGCAAATCCTATGAATTCGGATTCGTTTCGATTTCGTATAATTATACTAATATTATCCATCAAATCTTCCTGTATAATTTAATCTCGAATCTGACTCAGACTCTTGATAATCTGATCCTCTCCAGATCATCATATCACGTCTTAATTTTAAGTATTTAGATAAGTCGTTTAATTCTATAGGAAGTATTGCAAATTTATTATCTCTTCCTGGTAGTTCATTATCTATTGTAAAATGTTTTTCAATTGCGTGAACTCCAAATTCCAATGCAACTTTTGCAGATTCAACTCCTTGCATATGATCTGAATATCCAACCCATTTAAACAATTTATTCAATTCATCTATTTTTAAAATGTTTGCATTTTTAGGATCTAATGGATATGTAGAAACACAATGCATTACGCACGTTTTATTAATATCAACAACGCGAGCTAATTCTTTTACTTCGTCCCATGTAGTAGTTCCAACTGATATATATACTTTATCAAACAGTTCCATACATTTTTTAATAAGTGGATAATTTCTAGATTCAAAAGAAGGAATCTTTACACATTTTGTTGTTATCTCACTATATAACTCTACATCTGCTAATGAAAATACTGATGACATAAATTGAATATTATGTTCCTCACAATAATCACGAAGTTCTATATGTTGCGCCGAAGACAATTCAGCTTTTTCATAAATTTGCCTTCTCCCATCATTATCCCAAGATCCATTCTTAAGTCGCTTTACTGACCATGTTTGAAACTTAGCGTGGGTAGCTCCATTTGCTGCCGCTTCATTAATCATTTGTTTTGCTAATGCCATATCTCCCATATGGTTCCAGCCTATTTCTGCTATAATATTCATAGTCGTTCTTTTGCTCGTTCTAAATCTTGTTGGTAATGTATATCGGTTGCATCATCTTTTATACATCCTATTCTTTTTGAAACATTACTGTTTAGTAAATGATCATATTTAAAAATTCTAACAGATCCGCTCCGTTTAAATGATGGTTCAATTGTAATCAAATCGTCATAGTTATTATCTATCATATAATCTACACAATAATCAAAAGTATGTTCTCTGTCTGGATGATCAGGTTGTAAACAAACTATTAGATCATATTTAGTTGTGGTATTTTTTAATATGTCAATATATACGTCGGTTACCTCTGCATCCTTAAGTAAATGAGCAGGGCGTTCTGTAAACTCTACTTCGTTATCTAATGCTATTTTTAATACGTCATCGCTCTCTGATGAAATTATAATTTCAGGATTGTATTTACTTTGTTTAGCATAATCAATTGAATATTCAACTAATGTTTTACCTTTAATTTTTTGTATATTTTTTTTAGGTAATCTTGTTGAATCTGTTTTTGCTGGTATAATTGTTAATATTTTCATATTCCTGTTTGTTTCGATGAAAAATTAGTTCTTTGAGTTTTATGAATCCATAGATGTTTCATAATTTATTTACTGCCCATTTATATGCTCTAGTTTGACCTTCAATCGTCATTCCGCCAGTATGTGGTGTAACTATTATGTTTTCTCCTCGATTCATTGCTTGTATAATAGGAGATGCTTTTAGATTGTCAAATTCATTTTCAACTACATCTGCACCATATCCCGATATAACCTTATTTTCCAATGCTTCTATAATATCTTGTTCATTAACTATTTCTCCCCTACTGGTATTAATAATATATGGAGATTTTTTACTATATCCAAGTAATTTTTTATTAATCATGTAAGTCGTTTCTGGCGTTACATGTACATGTAATGATATAACATCACATTGTTCGAACATAATTGGCAATTCGCAATAAGTATTGAGTAAAAATGCATCGTCTATATCTTCTCGTATATACGGATCATATACTTTTACATCAGCTCCGAATGCTTTACAATAATCATGCATCATTTTTCCAAGCCTACCATATCCAATGATACCAATTGTTAATGATTTAACTTCACGACCTACAAACTTTGTATAGTCCCAATTATATTCAGAAACATGTTGTTTGCTTTGTGGTATATTTCGTATCAATGACATCATTAATCCAAATGCTAATTCAGATGTTGATGGAAGCTGTTTAATTAAATCATAATCTTTTGTTAACGAGAATATTTTGATATCATTATCGTTACAATATTCTACATCTATATGATTCATACCAGTTGAACACGTATTAATTAATTTAACAGACGTTCCTTGCAATAACTCTTCATCAATTTTATATGTTTGTTGATTCGGGTTACAAAATATAGTATCGATATTATCATTAATTAATAAATTTCGAACTTGCTCTTTTGATGCAGTTTCATGAAGAACTACCTCTCCTTTTGTATGCAGAAGATCTAATACTCCATTTAAATGACCAATTGGTGTTATTACTGCTATTTTCATTTTTTAAATTTTAAATCTAAACAAATTTCTTGAACTACTGAATTTGTACTGTTTTTAATTGTGTAATTCAATATTTTTTTAGCTTTATCAATATTTGCAAATCTAACTAATATTTCCTGATAGTTACCAAATACTTTTTCTGCAGGCACATATATTATTTTTGATTTTTTTCTGAAATATGAATTAACAAATTCTGCAATGTATTTTACGGTAGTTTGCTCATTAGTACCTAAATTAATAATTTCGCCATTTGTTTCTTTTAGATGGTTCAATATTGAAACAAATCCTGTAGCAATATCATTAGCGTGGGAAATTGATCTCGTTTGCATTCCATCGCCGTGTATTACTATGTCTTGTCCTTGCGATGCTAATTTTGCAAATAATGGTACATGGCCTCCACTCCATGTTTTTGAAGAACGTTTTGAAGCACATCCGAAGATACGTATCACAGTGCATTCTAGTCCTTGTTGTTGAAAGGTATTTAGTATGTGTTGTTCACTATACCATTTTGATAATGCATATGAATATCGAATATTTGTAGGAGCACCCATTGTTATGTCATCATCTTCGCAAAATGTTTTTGAATTACCGTATATGTCACTAGTAGATGCGAATATAAACTTAGTTTTGTGTCGCAAACAACGATCAACCAAGATCTTGGTCATATGATAATTTGTGTCTAATATATCTGCAGACAATACACTACCATCCCATGCTTTTTTCAATGATGCAAAATGATATATAACATCATATTTTGTTTTATAGTTTTCAATATTTTCTACTTTGTCATGTATGAATTTAAAATTTTTATTTTTTATAGCATTTGACAAGTTTTCTAATGTACCATATGATAAGTCGTCGATTCCATCAACTATATGCCCTGCGTCAAGTAATAAATCTGTTGTATGACTTCCTATTAGTCCTGCTGCCCCTGTAACTAAAATTTTCATAGTAATTCCTTTAATTTTTCAACTAATTGCACTGCTGCTTTGCCGTCCCATTCAATCACACCGTCAGCTGGTTTCCATTTGTTCATAATCCAATCTATAAAGAACTCCAAGGTGATATCATCAATCGTGATAAGCTTATTTGCTCCAATATCAATGGTCATCTGGTGCTCAGTATGTGGGCGCAATGTGAATATAGGCCTTTGAATTGTACAAGCTTCACACTGAATACCACCTGAATCAGTGATAACGAAATGTGACCTTGCTATCAACCTTAAGAATTCAACATACCCAACAGGGTCAATGAATTCTATGTTTTTGTACTCGCCTTTGATGTACTGCTTTGTCCTAGGATGTACTGGGAATATGATTGGTTCTTCCGTGGCATCTAATTTTCGTAATATCTTGTTCAACCTTTCTGGGTCATCTACATTAAATGGCCGATGTAGTGTCAATAGGATGTATGGGCTTACTGGAAGTACCTTGGGCTCATGTAACCGTAGTGAATCCAGAGCCGTGTTGCCAACCAAATAATTGTTCTCGGTCAACCCTTCAGATATCAGATTCTTGAGACCTGCTGTCTCCGTACAGAACCTGTATTTGGCCATGTGGTCTATCACCACTCTATTTCGTTCCTCGGGCATTGTTTTGTCTCCGCTTCTCAAACCAGATTCAACGTGGATGATTGGGATATCCAAATTCATTGCAGCAATACAACCCGCCAAACTACTATGGACATCTCCATATAATATGGCCGCGGTCCATTTGCTAGCGACTAAAATATCGCCAATCTTCTCAATCATTTCAGGAACAGCTGTTGTCCCTAAGAAGTGGTCTGGTTTCGGTAGATTCAATTCTGCAAAGAAGACATCTGACATCACAGCATCATAGTGCTGGCCTGTATGGATGATTTCATTCTTCCAACCTGTCTTATTCATCTCGTGAATCACTGGCGCTGCCTTGATGAAGTTAGGTCGTGTACCTACTATATGTACAAATCTCTTTACCATGGTTTCAATGGTCCTTCGTTTATGTTATGATCAAAATATTTTCTGATCAATGTGTTCTCATAATGTGATTTCACTTGGTCAAATGTAGTTGTATTTTCATAGTCCCAACCCCAACGCTTGGACCAGTTTATCAAATGCTGTCCGTATTCACCAAAGTGTCTGCTGTTTCCTTTCATAGCTCCTTGAGCTGAATTAGGATTGATTCCAAATTTAGCTTTTTCTTGTTGGTCGTTCAAACAATATAAATCTGGTAGAATCACACTTGGTAAATTCTTGTAATTGAATTGCATTGCGATATCTGGTAGCCACAGATGGAATTGGTAGTCCTCAGTTGGTTGTATATGATTAGTCCATTGATTCACGTTAATACCGATAGCTGCCCACATTGGAAATTCTACCTGGAATAGCGTATCAAATCCTTCGTGGTTGATTAGTTTTGGTTGCCGTATTGGGCAAATCCATCTAGCACTGTTACTTCTAATTGATAGATGTGCCATTCCGATCATCCCTTTGACATTTGAATCTCCGGCCTCGTATCGACTAAGAGCTTTTCCTGTATATCCTCCTCGGTCCAACACATTAAATCCTATCAACCCAACGTTATTGAATTTAGGGTCGGATACGTGGGCATTCATTCTATCAAAGAAATCCTTCTGCATCGGCCAGATATCATGTTGGAAACAAACTAACCATTTGCATTCTGGTCTATTCTCTCGAACCCAATCTACAACAGTCTGTGTAGCATATTGTACACCTCTGCCGTTGTTCTGTAAATAAGTAAATCCTAATCTTTCTGCTTGTTCTTTGCCTTTGGCTTGTTCTTCAAGTTCAGACTCATCATCTACATTTACAAACTCATATCCATCTAAAGGAATATTCTTAAGCACTGCACCTTCTACCATGTCGTAGTTGTTGCGACTGCTTACATATATGATTATTTTTGACTTTTCCATTGATTGATATAATCCTTCAAATTCTTGGTTGGGTTCCATCCCAACATTGTTTTAGCATAACTAGTATCACATAAAGTGTTTAGAGCCTCCCCTGGTTTATCGTCTTTGTATGTGATTCCTGTGACAGGGTTAAACATTTCAGCTACTTCTTTGATTGAGTAGGCTTGTCCTCTGCCCAATTCAAAAATAGTATTCCATACATTCTGGTCTACAATGCGAATTAAAGCATCTACGATATCATCAACGTGGGTGAAATCTCTAGTTTTCGTTCCATCGCCATAAACTGTAATTGGCTCTCCGTTTTCAATTGCATTTTCCCATTTTCCAATCACCGTACAATATCCACCTTCTTTCAAATGATGTGGGCCATATACGTTGTAGAATCGGGTCGTGGTAAATTTCAATCCATAGTGCTTTTGGAATAGACTCAATATCTCCTCCGCTACATCTTTACTGAATGTATATGGGTTCTTGAATTTACCTGAGTGGTGTGAGCTAGAGCCTGCATATACAATTGGTATGTTGTTCTCTGCGCACCATTTTGCTAGCTTCATGGTTCCTGTTGCATTAGTTTCAAAATACTCAATAGGTTCAAGAAAACTAGGTTGGATTCTGGCGAGTGCTGCTAAATGATATACTACATCAATACCTTCTTCAATGAATTTATAATTTGTAATGTTTCTGATATCACCGTGCTTATAGGTAGCGCCTTTGATTTCATTCTCTTTGAGTCCTGTGCTAAAATTGTCTACTACATAAACCTCAGCACCTTCTGATACTAATCTATTCACTAAGTTACAACCAATGAAACCAGCGCCACCCGTGACTAATATTTTTTTCATAATGTATCGTATAATTTATTTTGTCGTTCTTGTCTATCAATTGTTTTGTGATGATTTAAACACCATTCTGGGTTTCTTGGCAAATGGCTCAATGTCTTATACCCATCTAACGTTTCATGCACTCGATTCTTCCATCGAATCGATTCTGTATTGCGATAAATACGCCATTGATAATCCGGAAAGTTCACCCAACCATTTTCATCAACGCGCCAACCCCATTTTGACACGTGTTCTGGGGTCAATCCTTCAACTGTATTGATCCTGGGAACCATTATTACATCTACTTCATTATGTTCTAAAACTTGAGGTAATGCTGCAAATAAGTAATTATCAACCATCTCATCTGCATCAATCTGAAATACGTAATCACCTGTACACATATCAGTAAGCCAATTCTTCATTTTAGAAAAATCACCATCAAAATCATATGAATACCATCTAACAGGATAATCTTGTAATGGTTGATACGATGTTCCTGGGTCTACTGAAACAAGATATTCTCTAACTTCTTTGGTGCCATTTACTGAATCATATACTATTACAATTTCATCTTCATCTCTTTTATTTTCGATTAAGAATGTGAGTAATCGTTTGATTTCATCAATCTCATTACAGACTGGTATTGCATACGAAATTTTCATGATAATTGTTCTAAATATTCTTCTACTTGTTCTACTGCGTCATATGTATTAGTTGTAGATTCAATTAATTCTACTATAGTTTCTGCTATTTCTCGTGTACTCATACTTTTTGAAGTTTAGGTAAGTTCAATTTAGGAAGTTTCAAGTCTTGTTGCATTGGAATTGACTCTGTTCCTTTATCGATAATTTCTATTAATTCGTCATATTGTTTGCTTACCGCTTTTTTGCTAAAATTGGCAATTGCATAATATCTTTGACGTTTTGCTAATTCAAGCCACTTTTTATAATTTTTCTTGACTTCTTTCAACATCTTTTCTGCATAACGATAATCAACAGTAAACCATTTAGCTTCTTTCAATAGAAATTGATTTTGTGCAGATGCATCAATTGGAGTCACTCCTCCAGGCAAAGCACAGATGAAGTCTTTGTTCAAGAAGTCTGCAGGACCAGAATAGTGTGGAGCAATAATAGGTTTGCCTGTAGTCGCAAATTCAAGTAGCGGACGTCCAAATCCTTCACCTTTTGTGAATGATACCATTGCCTTTACCTTTGGGTGATTATACAATGAATTCATTTCATCATCAGTTAAATCTCCATGCAACAAGTATACATTTGGTAAACGATCTTTCTTATGCAAGTCTCTAATCTGTGCAATTTTATTTTCAACCTCAAATCTGTCAGTAACTGAATATGTTGCACCTGAAGTTTTTAAAATCAATGCCGGAGCAGAAGTTTGATTTTTAAATGTATTGAAAAATGTATGTATCATTCCGGAAATGTCTTTCCTGTCTTGACCTAAATTACCTTGCAACCAATGACCCACCGAAAGAAATGCAAATGATTCTTTTACTTGATCAATTCCTGTTAATTCAATCAGTGGTTTACTATTATCATAACATGTTTCATCAAAATATTCCGGAACAACTTGTATGTTACTAGCAACTGATTTTTGTGTTGCTTGTGCTGTATTTAGAATTACTTGTTTTGTAAATTCACTTGGCACAATTGTAACATTCATTTGATTGATTTTGTCAATCCAATCAGGAGGACAAATGTCGCCTTCTGTCGCTGCAGTGACGCCTATGTTAAACTTCCCTACCTTTTGAAATTCATTTGGAACTGTTATTTGTACCCATATATCAGGTTGTTCTTGCATTTGCGGAGAAATGAATCTTGATTTCCAATCATCTGAAATAGGATATGAAAATGGTGTATGCCCCCACGGCAACGAAATCAGCTTGATATCCCATTCTTTAGATTTTTTTTCTATTAGATTAGAAATAACTTCTCTTGCGTGATGCCCATAACCACTTTGTGTCTGTACTGGTGATGCTATAACTACTTTTCTCATTCGGTAATACCTATATTTTCGTATTGTGTGGATTCTACTTTATTAAATGTATATCTAGGCCGAGCGTCTTTTGGTTGAGTGAACAAAAAGTCAATATGTTGAATCATTGATTCGCCCATCTGCTTGGCTGTTAATCCATGTGTCAAACAAAATTCTCGTCCTGCAATACCTGCTTCTTGTCGTTTTGTGTCTGAAGTTTCCCACCACTCTCGTATTGCGTTTCCCACATCTTCAAAACGAACTCTATCATCAAAGATATATGGAGTAGCCGGCGATCCTTGTAATGATCTATTACTAGGAAATATTGGCTTAGCCCATTCCCCATGTTTCTTATATTTTCCTGTATGGTTTGTGGTAAAACTCTGATCAAATGTAATCCAATCGCCATCTTCATCCTCAAAACGCATTTGATCTTGTAATCCGCCAGTAACAGTATTTACAATGACAGTGCCTGCAAGTAATGCTTCTGTGCTACTAAGTCCCCAACCTTCATTTGATGCAATGTTTACGACAACATCAGCTACATTATACATTGCATTAAGATCTTTTGCAGCCAATTTCTTGTCTGAAAATAATACTTTAGCATCTGGTGCTACTGCCTTCCAAACTGCTCTTAAATCAGTTCCATTGCCGTCTACTATTGAAGTATGCATAACAAGTGCTACTCGGTTTTGTTGATCTTTTGGTAATGATTTTCGAAAATGCTCAAATGATAAAATAACATCACCTGGAAGTTTTCTTCTAATGTTTCTATTGTTCCACATTACTAAGAAATCGACACCATTATCTGTTTTTAGTTGTTTGAACATTTTTTGATATGCATCATCATCCTTTGGCAATGGCTTATAATATGTATCATCTAATCCGTGAGGAACATATGCAGTATATACAGTATTCCATAGGTCTTTTTCAAAATGAACTTCATCTAGATTTAAATCAACTACATTGAACCCATTCTGTCCTAGTACTTCTCTGTGAATGTTGTCAGATTGTTTTGAAATGCCCATAACCAAATCCGAACTGCCGTAGAAAGGAGCATTCCACATTGGGTATGGCAAATCATCCCAAATTGAATAATAAATAATTGGAAGATGATATCGTGTTTTTAGCTCATGCTCTAGAGCATATAGCCATGTCCAATATCTTGGATCTGTGAAATGGAATATTGCATCTGGTTTCTCATGTTCAATTACTTGAAATAGTATATTTCTATCTCCGTAACCATCCCATGGGATAATTTTTACTGAAGCATCTTCTACTCCAGTTTCTTTTACAAATTCCGGCGATGCATCAACTAATTTTCCTTGTTCTGGATGTTTGATTGCAGCTCCGATCTGAACCCAATCATATTTGTGAACTGTCTTTAAAACTATCTCTTTACTAATAGTTCCAATACCAGACGGTAACCGTAGATCATCTGCCAGAAGCAGAATCTTCTTTTTTGCCATTCGTAACCTTTTCTTTATTTTAATATAAATATATTATTTGAGAATAACAACCGATTTGTTTTTCTTTCTTGCTCGTTTAACTGCTGTATCAAGTTGTGGGTCTAATTTACCTGCAGAAAGTACAATCATCTTATCGCAAGCATCTGCAATAAGTGTCATGCGATGAAGAAGCTGCGAAAAATGATACTTTTTGCCATAATATGCTTCTGGCAAAGCAGAATACATATTTTTACCTGTATATGATGCATTGTATTCTACATAAGGAAGTCCAAATTCCAATGAATACTTTTTTACCATATGCGGTGCACCTTCTGCGCCTCCTTGTCCTAATACAGTAACCGACTGGTCTAATCGTTTTAAACGACCCAACACATCTTGGAGTTTTCTTTTACTCTGCCAATCTCGGCTACCAATTACAGCTATTTTCATTTTTTTCGATAGTCGTCATAACGATAACGAATGTGTTTAGGTTTGAACCCATAACCAATTCGAAATCCTCGTTCTAACATCTCTCTGTTTTGTTTGTTATTAGGACCTTCAATATCAGTAAGCAACGTATATAAACAACGTTCATATCCTCTGTCAGGCTTATGACGTTTCATTAAATATTCATATACATATGCGTGTTTGTGTTGATACATTACTTGGTATTTACTTTGATTTCTTTACGAAATAATATTGAAACTAGTAAACTCAAACAATATGCTTGCCAAAATGTAATCTCATGTACGCCATCAAATGTTGGTGCTACTGCAAAATTCCATAGCCATACAATAGGCCATGCTAATAATAATGAAAATAATACTGCTAACAATATCGAAGCTAATACTAAGCCTAATTTTTCAATATTCTTCATACTATAATATAATGAAAATTACTCACGAATCCTATCTTCTTTAGGACAGTTTTCATAATCTTCTTTGAAAGGACAATATTTGCAATTCTTCGCCCCCTTGCCTGCAACAGCCATGTATTTTCGATCTTCAACTTTTTTACCATCGGGATGGAAACATTCTTCAACAAACTGATCAATTTGTTTTTGTACTTTGTTTCGTGAAGGTTTTCCAGATGCCGGTCTTACCTGTTGAATACGCTTTTGAGGAAACATTGACTCTTCAAGAAGCTTTCTTTTAACTATAAAGAATTCAATATCAATGTTGTCTACTAGTACGCCGTATTGCTTTGCAAAGTATGTCTTGTATGCTATGAGTTGAGCAGCCTTTAATTTGTCTGCCTTTTGCCATTTATTCCAGCCCATTCGACTGGTTTTAATGTCAATGATTGATATTGTATTAGTTGTAGTGTTTCTAATTACTAAATCTATAAATCCGTACCAAAATACATTTGAATTTCTTTCTGATGCTGGCACACATAAATCTAGTTCGACACCAACCAGCTCTGTATTCTTTGTGGTAAAGTATTGTCTTCGACGCTTCTGAAACCATTCTAGAATAGCAACACCATCTTCTAAATAATCAACCAATTCATGTTTATTAGAAAAATGCTCTCCTGTCTGTTCAACAGCTTTTGCATATTCTGCCTTAAGGTTTTCTGTAAGTGTATTTCGGAAATTCATCCAATCTGCTTGCTTCACACCTTTTGTAAGCAATACCGTAAGGTATTCTTGCATTGTTTCGTGAAATGCAGTACCAAATGTTGTTTCAATGCTATGAGTGAATGGTGCTAACTTTTTGATGTATGCAAGTTCCCATTGTTTAGGACATTTCTCATACATTGACCATTGTGAATATGAAATGCGTGTTGGTACCGTAAATGGATCACGTCTTGCTAATTTGAATAATGGTGATATGTATTGAACTTCTGGCATATTATCTTGATTCTATTTCTTCTCTGATCATTTCCATATCTCCCCATGTATACGTAAATTCTGCAGGCATACCAAAAAAGAATGACTCTGGCCATTCTTGGTCTTTAATAAGAAACTCTCTAATTAGTTCTCCACCATTGGCGTCATCTTCAAACGTCATTGCGTCAGCTGCAGCTTCATACAATTCATCTAAGTTTATCGTATTATGCTTGCACCATGTAATGAAGTCAGATACGGTATCTTCTCGCAAGAATGAGTCATACACTTCATGATCATCAAAATCTTGATTGAACTCAAAGAGTGTCCATGCGTTACGATATTCATCTTCAGCATAACCTGTTATTGAACATTTTTCTTGCAAAGCAATCTTTTCAAATAAATTGTTTGGAATATACCATGCAGATGTTACACTGAAATGTACTTTGTTGTCATATGACTCTGGCAAATCATTAAGATAAAACCATTTTGCACCGCCATGATCTAAATTTTCACTACGTGTTGGAAAGTCGTCAAACCCTAAATATTTGTAGAGTTCCATATCAATTTGTTCACACTCACCAAATTTATTTGCGAATGCCTCTGCTTGATCTGCAGTCTCAAACTCTGCTGTAACTATCGAATAAATGTCGTTTGCCATTTTATTTTATTATAAGAAATTACTTTGAAATATCCAAATAATTACTTGGCCCATTTGCCGTTTTGAACTAGTTGTGCAATGATGCCATATACTGAAAGATCAGCATAAGTATCTTGAGTTGATTCACCCACTTCATCTGGCTGACCGAGTACTACTAGTTGTTTTAGTCGTTGAATTTTATCATTCATTCTGAACCATAAACCTGTCAGTGATAGTTTGATATCATCATCAGTCTGCAATGCAGTACCTACTGAAATATTACCTGGCCCATAATTCCTTTGTTTTTTACAAAAGGTTTCATATTGTTCCCACATAATCCTTTTGTATTCTTCCATCATTTCTGGATATGTTTCTTCACAATATTGAATTGCACTTTGATTGGATTTGCTCATTTCACTCCTTTTACTAGTTTTTTAATTTCGTTTGGTTGATAACCGTAACGTTGTAGCAGGAAAGAGCAACTATCCTTTGACATAAGATCAACATAATCCGTAGCCTCAGCAAGGCTAACCTGATAATGTTCGGCTACTTGTGAAACTAACTCTTTTTCATACTTATCTTCCTTCTTGCCTTTTATGTATTTAGCGAAGGTCTTGTTTGATGGGAGGAGACCATGATACAAGCGATAAGTATCTTTGGGAGAAAGTAAACCTATTGTGTAACGCTGTAACTCATTGATAACTTCAGTTAGTTCCATACGCATTGATAAGAATCGATTAACGATAAATGGTGAGAACTGTTTTTGATCATGATCTGACCATTCTGACCATTCTTTCTTTTGATGCGTAATTCCATTGATAAAGTCAAAGATAGTTGCTGCTTTCTTTTCTGCCATGTTTAATATTTTTTACCGTGCTTATACGGTCTTGTTCTATTATACTCTAATTTCAATTCAATATGTCGTTCTAAATCAATACCAAAACCTTCACACATATCAAAAATACGAATTACTGTATCAGCAATTTCATCTTCAAATGTGTCTTTAATACATTGTTCAAAATCTGCTTGATAATCTGCTGCTTCAGTTCTGTCAATTGCTTTTGCATCAAACAGTTCAACTAAGGCTTTTCTAGAACCTCGATGTGCTTCTAATGCTTCGCCTAACTCTGATACGATTAGCATCAAAACTTCGCCTACATTTTTTCTATCTTCCCAAAAGCCTTTTTCTACATTGACTTTATGGATTTCTTGTTGTATTTCTTTTATGTTCATATTTTTATTTTATAAAACCCAACACTTACTGATTAATTATTTTTTGTTATTTAATTTATTTTCGAATTTATCAAATCTTGAGTCTAATACACTATATAACTCATCAACGTGTTGATGTAATGTATTATTCGTATTTTCAAATTCTCGATAAACATCATCGAATTGTTTTTCTTGGTCGTTTAACTTTTGTTCGCTATTAGCGATTCGTTTATTCATCCTAAACATAGACACAACCATTGCAATTGCAATAACTGAACCTACACCTAACAAAAATGCGATTATTTCCATAATATTTCTCCTTATTTAAGCGTAAGTGTTGGGTTTATTTATTATAATTCATTCATTAATTTAACAAACATTGCCATTGTGTTGATTTCTTTATCAACTGCATGAGCATCTTGATACTGAGCTTCTGCCAATATTAAAATAACACCAGCAACATGACCTGTTCCATATTCATCAATTGTATCATACAAGAATGTGAATAGTGGTTGAAAGTCTTTTACTTTGCTGTCTGCTATAATTTGACGTATCTGTGTAAATGCTTTCTTCTTATCCTTTGAATTCTTTAACACTTCAAGTATTTCATTCATGTAATTGGCTTGAACTGTGCTTTGTTTGTCAATCTTTAATTCGCCATTTACTACTTGAGCTTGAGCTGCATTGATTGCTCTTCTAACATCTGGGTATGATGCATTGATAATTGTTGCTACATCTTTAACATCATATTTTACGCCCTTTTCGTCAAGAACCGTTACCAATCTCTGTGCTACATCACGCTTATTTGGAGGCGTGATTCCAAATACTTGACATCTTGATTGAATTGGGTCAATAATCTTTTCAACATAGTTACATGTAAGAATAAATCTTGTTGTCTTGCTATATGTTTCCATTAGATTACGCAATGCTGCTTGACCATTTGGTGTTAAGAAATCGGCTTCATCGAGAATCACAATCTTCCATCGCTTGAATCCTACTGTCGACGCATATCTCTTGATCTTGTCTCTAACCGTATCAACAGAGTTTTCATCTGATGCATTGATATACATAATATCTGAATCAACACCATTTGCAATAATTTTTGCAAGTGTCGTTTTACCTGTGCCTGCAGGTCCATAAAAGAGAAGATGTGGCACATCTCCATTTTCGATGAAGATGCGCACTTTCTCTATGATATGTTCATTACCAATATATCCATCTAATGTTGAAGGTCTGAATGACTCTGTCCATAATGTATTTTCTACTTGTCCTATCATACCTTATTAGTTTTGAAGTTGCACCAAAAAGTAGGTAGAATCAAAATCCTGACCATGAAATTCAACTTTAGCCAATCCTTGAGATGAAACATGAAGCGTACCCATATCTCCTCTGTTTGCAGTCAAAATTTCTTTCAATTTGTCTGCTGAGAACATGATTGGTTCCATTGGATTCACTCCACCATCAATCTCAAATGAAATATTATCTGCATTGATGGTTGTATAATTGATAATGAAACGAATTTTACCTTCTTTTACTTGAACGGCAAAGTTCTTTGCATCTGGTAGTGCATTCTTTGCTTTAATGAAACGATTGATGAATACATCATCTAAGTCAATGCTAACCTCATAATCAGGTTGTTGATTGATTGCTGGTACTGCTGGAATAACCGTAGTGTCTGCCAACATGAATGTCATCTTGGTAGATCCTTCTTTGATCTCCATTGAAAAGTTCTTTCCAGCACTTTCCCTTACGTTGATGTCAATGTTTTCATTTACTGCTGACAACATCTTTGTTAATGTTGCTGTATGATTGATACCTAACTCTCCTTTAAGAAAGGGATCGGTTTTCCACTGAACATTGCCAACTACTGTCTGATCAGAGTCAATTAAATCACAGCTTACGCCGTTTTCATTTTCCTTTACAATAACCGCTTCACAGTTTCCTGCTAAATGATAACGATTAATAAAATTTACGAGTTTACTTTTCTCCATTTTGTAACCTATTTTTATAATTAATTTGTTTTTTGTCCAAAGAATTGATTGAATGATGTAGCATTGATAGTTGATATACTATCTCCACCGAACTTTTTATATACTTTTTTGTATTTTTCATATACATGCATTGCTGCGTCTGGATCTGCAAACATTTCATGCATTGATAGAATAACTGAATATAAGTCTCTTGGAATAAGTGTTTCTAGCATTTCTACATGGCTATCAACAACCTTATTAATATCTTCTGCTAATCGTACATACAAATGTGTATTATGAACTACCATTCGAGGCATAGCTTCTTGCGAATAACGATCTAAGCCTTCTGCAGTTTTGCCTTCTAAATATTCATATGTAAAGTCTTTACAAGCCGGGCAATCTAATCCGCATGCTACATGTTGATGCTTATCAACTTGTGGAGCTATTGTTTTACCTTGAGCAATATGAGTTTGTCTTCGATATTCATTGTTCTTAGGAAAATACAATTCACTAAATGATTGCATTTTATAATTCCAAGAATGAAGATATGTCCCATATACTGGATATTGTCCTGGTGATGATGAATCTGTGCTAACATATATTCTATTATTAGTTAACTTGTTCATTAGTTTTTGCAATGTTGCTAAAATAAAGAAATCTGATATCTTGCTAATACCCAACAAGTGCAAGTACTTGTTATGTTCTTTTTCAAACTCTTTTTCTTGAAGCATTAAAGCTAACGCAAACATGAAGTCTACTAACTTTTGTGGACCACCAATTGCCCATCCATTAAAATCAAAGTCTTTAAATTTATGATACCACCATGTATATTCTTCAGAATTAGATCCTTGAAGCATATTGATGAATGCAGTCTTTCCTGATTGATTCTTTTCAAACCATTTAAAATTATCAAATGAAATATCCGCACATTCATGAAACTTGTTCTTGTATACAGTCTTAGGTGGAATATCCAAATTAGCTGCAACATCTGAATTAGCTTCTAACCAATGAAAGATCTTTTCTCTCAATTCATTTGAATATGGCAATGCTCCTGTTGCAATCTGATAACCACCAGAGTCGCCAAATACTAATACATCTTTTTCTAATCCGAGCTGATCGCGGAAATCCATTTTCTTGTAATGATGACCTGCAGTAATCAAAAAGTATGGATGTCTCCATTCTGCTGGGTATCTCGAGTCATAAAATTTAACGGGAGTACCATCTGAAAATTTATAATCCTTTTTGAATGCAGATACCATAGAACCTGCTGATAATGAAGGATAATATATAAACCTTTTATCTTGCATTTATTTCCTTTAATTTATTAAGTAATTTTGTTGCTGAAAAGAAATGCTCATGTAACAAGTTAGCTTGATCATTTGCTTCACGCTGCAAATCATGAGATTCTAATTCTAATATTTTATTGACTACTGCATCTACCGTGCCATCTGTCTTGAAACCGTCATAATACATTTCAACATATGAAAGTCTATTTGGAACAATTGGAACAACTCCTGCACAAGCAGCTTCATACATTGATATGCCTAATGTTTCTTGTTCTGCAAATGATACAGCAAAACGAGCTGTTCCTAGCAGGTTATGATATTGATCCTTTGTAAGATTTTCTTGCATAGGAACTCTAAATTCGTAATGAGATAACTCAGGTCTTTTAGATAATTCTTCAAATAAATCTAAACGCTTTTCTGGAGCAATGCGATGCGGAAATACTATTATAGGCTTTCTTTCCTTTTGCTTAGCTCGGTCCAACAAATCTCGTGTATATGACATCGGCCAACCTGTATGATGTAACTTCACTTCCGGAAATACACGATGTATTTGTATTTTATGTGAGTCAGTAGCTACCCAATTATAATCAAATGCTTCAAAGAATGAAGCTTCTGCATTACGTATCCATTTCTCATCTCCAATCAATCTACCTAAAAAGTCATTTGGATCATATGAACCAGCGTGCCATAAACCGTGCAGTGTAATATTTTTACCTAATAGTTTAGACATATACTTGATGTTGATAACACCAGGATGCCATGCATCAGTAAATACAAACTGGTCACCATCTTGAATTTTGTCTTTGACAAATAACTCAGCAATTCGATGTACTTGAGTAGCTTTGTACATATTAGTACCGCCAAAGTTTAAGAATGCACCCGGAGTAGTCATTTCTGGAATTTCTTGATCTCCTTCAATAACAGTTACCTCATGTCCGTTTTCTTCAAGCCATTGAGGCACAAACCACTTCCACTCTGATGTATATCGGGTTGGAATACTTTCTAAGTCTATAATATAAATCATCTTTCTACAATCGCTCCATTTTCATTATCTTCAGAAACTTCTACTCGGTAAATGTTTTCATTATGTTTTAGAATCCATTCGCCAATATCCTCACAACTCATTCTACCAAATTCACATCCATGAAACCCATATGAATTCATATTACCAAATTCAGTCTGAATCTGTGTTTCTAATCTTCGTTTCATTCGAATAAATTCTTCATCTCTGTCTGTATGTGTTACGTGAGCATAACATTTAAAATGAAACATATGTCTATGTCTGTCAGACAAAAATGCTACTTCTGGAAATACATCTTTAGCTTCAGGCCAACAATGAAATCCTTCTATTGCAAATGTTACAAATACTGAATATTTCATAATTCTTCGTCAAATTTATATGATGATGGTGTAATTTCCATCATGTTCAACTTAGTTACTTGATGCACCCGATACCAATCTGCATCAATTGATAGCGTATCGGTGTCTTTCAACACTTGTAACGCTTTATCATGAATTCGATAGATAATGTGGCATCTATTAACAAGGTCTGGAGGGATACGTTCTATGGTGTCTTTATCGGCTTCGATAGTTACTGCCATATTGCTAGAATCTAATATCCATCTAACTGTATCGATATATGGAGTATTTTCATGGCACTTCTTCATATACTCAATAGTAAAATAATAGTGAGGATAATCTCCTAACTTGTCTACAAGAAGCCCATAACTATTTTTATTGCCATCACGTTCTAAATCTCTAACAAACATTGTCATTAAGTCAGAGTAGCGGCCTTCTACTTCTCGGCCTTTCCATTGTTTCTTATTATACATAACTTATTATAAAGAAAATTTTCGAATTAACCAAATGAAAAGAACTTATTCATATTATTATTTTCTGGAAGTTTATCCCATCCTAATGCGGCATAAAAGTCATCTAATTTACCTCGAAGTTCTCTGTCAAATATCTTGTTTCGATCAATATATGTTTCAACAAATTCAACTATTTCTGGTAGGTCTTCATATCCTCTCAATGCCATTGTATCAAATCCATATGGATTGTCTCTAAGATAGCCCCACTTAACCTTTTCTCCATTAATTAACTGTGCAAACGTCTTAGTGCCTGATCGTTCAATGAGATCATTGTAATTGATAGCTGACTTCACATGAGCAGGTGTTCCTGACATATATCCGCCAAATGCTTCTCTACCTTTTGTATATTTTGTAATGTTCTTAACACCTGAGTTTTTCATTACATTGAGAACTTCTGATTCTTTGATTCGATTCTTAAAGTTCATTACAAGATCTGTTGTTTCTTGCTTATTCTTTTCTTTGAGAATGAACCAAAGTATTTCCTTCATGATCTTTTTAAAATCTTCTGGAAATGATGACCTAATTACATCTAATCCTTTGATATCCATTTTATTGGTAGGCTTACCTTCTTTGAATATCACCCACTGAGCATATCTTTTCTTTGCAATCCATAGACCAGACTTTGCAACATATTCTTGTTTAATTTGTAATCGATGTTTATTAACATTATGAAAACGCTTTGCATATATGTCATACATTGCATTTACGTGTTTTTGAATTTCTGCTGCAACTTCATTGGTCTTTTCAATCATGAATTGCTCATCCGTTTCGTCAAATCCTGGATATCGTTTATGCAAGAGAGGTAGAGAACTGACAAACGTTGAGTCTGTGTCAGTGTAGAATGAAAACTCAGCTTTCTTGCCATTTTCGTTGAGGAAGTGGTCTTGTCCAACTTCTTTTTCATAGTATTTATTGATTACTTTTGCTGAAAACTTGATAATGCTTTGTCCTGTTGCTGTAATAGCTCCTGCATTATCTAAATCATGGAAACGAAAAGTCTTTAATCCTAACACCCCATAAAATGAATTAAGCAAAACTTTTTGTGTTAATTGAAGTGCGTCATAAAATTTATAATCTTCCGAACCCACTTCAAAGGTGTCTCGTTTCTTTTTATATGTAACTCGTTCGTCAAACCATTTTGCAAGAATTTCTGGCAGAAATCCTTTCTTCTGTGTTTCATATACAGTTCCATTGCTAGCAACTGAATAGGCATTCTCATCAATCCATCCTTTCACATTATCTATTTCAACATCATCTCGTCCTAGTTTTACAGTCTTAGCAAAAGAATCTGGCTTCAACATATCTTCTTCATTGAAGTTTTGAATAACACCAACTTTTGTCTCAGGTGAAATATTCAATGTCATAATGATAGAAGGATACAGAGATGTTAAATCTAAGTCATATATCCATTTGTATAGTCCCGGCACAGGAGGCATAACATATGCTCCTGCTAATGCATCAGCTGTTGTTTCTTCTTCAATAAATTTAAATTGTTTATTAGGCGCAACATAACCATTACGTTTTAAATCAACAACTGCTGCACCATCTAGATATCTTGATGCATAATACACATCTTCATATGGAACGTGTCCTTTATGACATATTGTTCGTGCTAAATTTAATAGTTGCAGCTTTTCATCTAATTCGTATACAAGATCCACATCGACCATGTTATATTCAATAAACTTTGCAATGTCTGTTTCAAACAAATCATTGAGGTTACCATCATATTCAATCTTACCTCTTCCTACCTCTGTTCGAGCAACTGTGTCTAATCGGTAATTAGGAAGTTCTGTATATGTAAAGTTTTTATACAATGGCAAGTAATCGAGACTTGACACACCGGCAATTCGGTATTTGCTACGATGTTTTAGCCATTCAACAATTCCAGCTGGCGATAACTTTTTAACTGCGCCAGACCCCATTGTTCTTTTGATTCGGTTAACAAGATATGGAATATCAAATCCATCTGTATTCCATCCTGTAATTACTGTAGGTTGTATTTCTGCAAAGCGATTGATGAAATGTGTTAACATATCACGTTCATCACGAAATACTTGAACTGAATATTCTGTATTGATATCTTTTAAACGTCCTTCAATGTCTAATACCAATACTTCTCTGTCGCCGGTAACTTTGTCTAGATATGCAATAGATGTAATTGCACAATCTGCTTCTTCTACCGTAGGAAGTTTTTCTGATATATCAACCTCAATATCAAAAAAGAAATCTCTATGTCCTGTAGAAGGCGTGTCAGATTCATAATACAAATCAATGAGCGTTCTCATTTCTGCATTCAGGTCCGACTCATATGAAGTTGGATTATCCTTGTAGACTCCAGGAACTTTATCTAATCTCGTTCCATCTAACGCTTCATAGTCGCCATTTTTGCTAGGAAGATATCCATATGGGTTGAATTTGAATACTTGATAACCTAACTCATCATCCCATAAATGAATTTGATCTTTTCGTCCGTCGTAATGAATACTGTGATACATTTATACTAATTCCTCTACTATACCAATTATTTCACTTATTATTAGAATTAATGTTGCAACTAACAAGTCAAATGGAATAAAAGCGTATCCAATAAGTCTTACACCTGATTTTACAAATGAAATGATTCTATGCCAATACTGATTTGGCATATCTTTTAGTTCTTCATTTCGTTCTAACATTATATCTTGTTTTTCTTTCATTTTACCAATTTTATTGTATTCGCCTGTATTTTGTTTAAATAGTTGTCGGTATGCGTCTTCTCTATCGCCCATCTTGCTCCTTGATATATTTTACATATTCATCCCATAAATCATGTAATGATTCTAGTTCCTTTTTTGTAAGTTTCGTTCTAGTACTTGTATATATCTGTTT
>Ga0070747_1000279_pt1 | contig 26140 bp, 30 predicted proteins | sample VirMetDEL_Mar_31_FD_77321 | JGI IMG/M metagenome (GOLD analysis project Ga0070747, IMG submission 77321) | Aqueous microbial communities from the Delaware River and Bay under freshwater to marine salinity gradient to study organic matter... | ecosystem: Environmental > Aquatic > Marine > Coastal... | reverse complement strand
TGAGAATGATTATCATTCTCAGCCAGCGGAAAATCCGATCCCGACCACCACCACCACACCCGCCTAAGTATGTATCTAATACTAATAAGTATTCCGAGATAAATATGGTGTTAAAGCAGATTGACGCGCAAGTATTTTTTGATAAAATAATTTTACTTTATTAAGAATACCAAAATCCAACCACAAGAAAGTCTTTTAAATGTTATCAATTAGTACAGATGAGGCAGAAGATATAATTCAGGCAATCAACCACGGAGTACACCTCACCAGACAACACTCAACTAGTTACGCCATTGTTTACATTGATAAATTACAGACAGCAGTACCTATGAAGGCAGAGCCATGCCCGTCTGAGTTTGGCTGGCAAGTGATGGCTAGGATAGAACCGGACTGATCGTTAGTGTACTAACAATAGTGTGAATCATTCCTAACGCGCAAGTAAAAGTCCTCTGTTTCAGAGGGCTTTTTTTATGCCTAATCCTATAGCAAAATTAATTATTGACACTCTACAAGGTGGCGGGTTAGTCTTTCTTTACTATCCACAACAACCACAAAAGAAAGCGACCACACTATGCAAGCAATTATAAATCTAAAACAGCGTATGCTTAATAAGAGTATCATCGATGCCAACGCCTCAGTGCGTAAGTTTCTGGCTGAAGAGACTGTCCTGTCTTACAATAACATCCCAGTTGGTGGTAAGAATGGCGTACACATCCCAGCCTTGTTTCCAGATGGTACTGAGACAAAAATACACTTCTACCGCCGTCCTCGCGGTGACAGGCATCTCTGGATTAAGAAACTAGCCAAACACGCCAAAGACGGTGATATCATTACCATCAGCCGTGCCACCGGAAGTATCCGCAATCAATGCCTGCAGATTGGCATTGAGGAGGCGGCATGAACAAGCATCCTTACGTCCAAAAGTCCGAGACACGGGGGAAGTGGAAGGTCCACTTGCCTCGCTCAGTCCGGCAAGCAGTCGCAGGCGCTAAATCTGGCACATACACTAGTAAGCAAGATGCTATCGATTATGCTGCCGAGGTACACTCAGCCTATACGTCTTTTAGACACGGAGAGTTGACTTCGATAAACATATCAGATCGGTCAGTCGCTGGTCTGATAAATCAGTACAGACAGACGAATAAATACAAAACTCTAGCGGTTAACAGCAAGCGGAATTACAACCATTATTTTGATACTGCTCTGCCTATTTGTATTGGCAATAGTAACACCGCCTTCAAGGACATGTTAACCGCCAACGTCACGGTCAAACATGCTGAGAAGTTGCAGCAACAAGTCGAGGACTTGATCAGTTACAACACATCATTCGCAGTAATAAACAAACTGTCTGTGGTTTGGAACCGTGGCATCAAGCTAGGTCTGGCAAGGTCAAATCCCTTCGCTGAGATGGGTCTGTCTAAACCACCTCCTCGCAGACAAATATGGACTGATCAACAGTTTTTGGATTTTGTTGCGCATTGCGACAAGGTCGGCGGTTCCGGTCTGGTTAATCCAAAGGACAGTTGGTCTACAGTAGGCACTCACGTAATTCTCTGTATGCACTTAGCCCAGCGTGTTGGAGATATGCGAACACTCAAATGGTCTAATTTAGATGACAAAGGACTTCTGTCGTTTAAGCAACGTAAAACCAAAAAAGACATGGTTATGCCCATCACCCAATTGATTGCGGCTAGACTACAGTTACATCCACCCGCTGCACATACTGATGCAATTCTTCGTAACCCTAACACTGATGAACCTTATAGAGCGGATAATCTTAGGAGACGCTTCCGGTACTTGGCGCGGGAGATGGGTCTACCAGATGATATCCAAGTCATGGATGCTCGTAGGACCGCTGCGACCAATGCGGCCAACAGTGGGGCCACCGAGGCAGAGATCATGTCGTTAACAGGACACACACGCCCTGAGACGCTACGGGAAATCTACCAACTACGGACTGTAACGCAGCTTAACAACCTCAACAGTAAGCGAGGTCTATGATGGCTAAGACTGTGCGAGTGCCGCTGGAGGACCATATCGAAAAGTACAAGGTCTTTGCAGTCTATAATAACAGAGTGGAGTATCGTCAGATTGGTAAGGTGGCAGGTGTACGTCATCAATTGCCACACAAGCAGTTGGCGTCTCTCCAATTGGGCGATATATGGTGGCCTAGACACAGCAATGAAACGCCACCTAACGCCCGACATGGTTACGAGAGGATAATATGACTGACACGGAATATGGAGAATGGATGACCAAGTTGAAACGGGTCCAGAAGGAGAACGAGAAATTGCGGCATAACTACGACATACTAAAACGTGAAGCAGACCTGTACGAGCGGCAGGCTAAACAATTTGCCAAACAGTTAGACGCTGCCGAAAAAGAACTTAGACACGCCACAGCAGAACTCAAACTATGGATGGGAACTGGAGTATGACTAGTATAACAGCAACCCTGCTAGATTGCATGGGCAGCGACATGACCACAGTGAATGCGGCTAGAGTGTCCTACAACCGAGAAAGCGAGGCGCTGGGTGCCTCTGGCGTTGAGGGTAGCCCTATGCTTCCGATACTGAATGACGGGGATAAGAGGCTGATAAACTATCTGGCAAGTAATCGTCATACCAGTCCATTCGGACATGCTTATGCTACTTTTGTATGCCAAGGTCCAATATATGTAGCTCGGCATATGCATAAGAGCAAATTTTTAAGGGTGAACGAGGTATCAAGAAGATATATTTCTGACGATCCGGAGTTCTACACGCCGCCTCATTATCGCTCTGCCGTTAAAAATAAAAAGCAGGGCAGTGGCAGACGAGTAGAGGATACCGAAGGCAACGCGGCTATTGCAAACGTAACCAAGCATCACGCTCGTTGTCTAATCGAGTACAGAAATCTACTGGCATCAGGCATCTGCGAGGAGCAGGCGCGTTCTGTGCTACCTCTCAGCATGATGACAAAATGGTGGGTCAGCGGAAGCCTTGATGCCTTCGCTGATATGTGCAGGCTGCGCTGCGCTCCTGACGCGCAAGAAGAGACTAGGATACTGGCTATGCAGATTTCAGTAGAAATGGTAAAACGCTACCCAGTAAGTTGGGCCGCTCTCAGAGGAATACACTAATGAAGAAACCAACCACAATTTATATACCCAGCAAGAAGACACACGATCTGCTTGCTAAAATGCTGGCAAAGCCGACTAAGAAGGGAGCCAAGAAATGACTGAACAGGATGTGCGCGATTGGTTTGGCAACCGTGGCTACCCATTAGATGAAGACGTGAAACTGACGTTTTGCATTGTGGAAAGCCGGACAAAACTGGCTGTTCATAAAGGACGATTGCCACGATTATGACGGCTCAGATGAGGTCGAATCCTATTATTTGGACACAAATGTCTGCGAACCGTATGACGGGTGGAAAGCAAAGGGGTTTTCGTGGAAAACGGAAGACCTCAAGGCTTTGATTGAAGTGGAGATGGCTGATGACTAACAAGGAAACAATAATTGCAGCCCTAACGGAAGCACGTAGAACCAGCACAAATAATGTCGATATGATAGCTGCAGCGACCTATGCCTTGAATATAGATTTTTTCGAAGCGTTTGATGTCAAATCAAGTGCAGATGCGACAGAAATCGTAGCGGGTATCTTGTATGAGCATACAGCGGGTCTAGTTTTTGAGGAGCAAGCCAATGGATAAACTCACTCACGATGAAACACTATTCGTACTGGACGCACTTAGTTCAGTGCTTCCGAATAATTTCTCCTCTGCTCAGATGCAGAAACGAGCGGAACGGAAATTGAAACGCTGGCTGGATCACAAGGACATCGAATTTGCCTGATGGTGATTCGATTTTCATAAGCAGTCGGTTAAAAAGGTGAAGTTTTTTAAACCATTTGCCACAGATAGCCACAAACACAAAAACGGACCTTTTTACGGGTCCGTTTTTTTGTACTTAGCCTTTATAAACAAGGACTTACTGATTCAGTGGCGCGGTTGACGGGACTCGAACCCGCGACCTCCGGCGTGTTGGGTTAACATTTAAAAACAATAGGTTACACCACTATGCTGTGGAGAACCCGTTACCTAGGTGGCGTTTTTAGGGGTTTACTATTTAGATTTTATGTATAGGCTGACGCCTGTCCCATGAGGGGCAGGAACTAACCCTCTACTATTATAGACATAGGCCACTCATGTTATATCTAGAGCAACTAGAGATTATCCAAGACATTCCCTTAAAAGAAGGTGACCGCAAAGTAATCCAATGTCCATTCTGCCACGGATTAAAAAAACTAAGTCTATCAAAAGAACAAGGCGTAATTAGATGGAATTGCTTCAGAGCATCTTGCGAAGGTAAAGGCATATACTCAGGTAAACGTAATCTACAAGCGACTAAGGCCTACCTAGCCAACTCCTCTACTGCTCCTGCCAAGTACATTAGACCTCTACCAGCCCTCACAACGTCCGTAGACAACCACCAGCCAGCCTTAGACTACCTAGCCTCAGTAAACAGCCTTGAGGCGCATGAGAGGGGCTTGCTGCGCATCCGATATGCTCCGGCTGAGAACAGAGTACTCTTCTGCCACGGCCACGGTGCGGTAGGACGTGCGCTTGGCAGTGGCCCTAAGTGGATGTCTTATGGAGAGTTGCCGCATGGCATTCCCGTAGGTAGTGGTCCGGTAGCGATACTAGTAGAGGACGTAGCTAGTGCCTGTTCAGTCAGTCGTGATGATAACCTAACTGGGATAGCACTTTTGGGTACGCACTTAACAAGTGGCATTAAAAAATTAATAAAAAAATACAACAAAGTGCATTTAGTCCTTGACAAGGATGCAGCAGTAAAGGCTATAATTGAAGCGCGTAGGAACCAAAGTGTTACAGTGCGGATCACTACAACCGATCTTAAATACCTTAGTACTCAGCAGATAAACGACACTATAAACAGCCTATAAGGAACGGATTCATGATCACACAGCAATCACCTTTCCCTTTGGAAAAGAAAAACGTGCTTTATCCTTTGTGCGGTAGGCGGTCTGGTTCAAAGGCTAATATAGAAATGCAAAAAATGGTAGCATCTGCCACACTTAGCACACCCTCTGTAGCATCTTGCGGAGCAACAACTGTCTGGGGTAACGGGCCAACAGCCCCGCCAAATATATTTAATCGTGGAATAACTTTTAAATCTGCCCTAAGTGACGGGCGAGACTATAATTTTGTATTAGAAAGACCCCCTCCAAATGAAAGCAAGAGCAATCATTATTGTTGATTTTCAAATCGACGGCGGTTTCGCGGAAGCGGCTGCACAAGAGCAAAAAGTAAAAGACGCAATCGCTGCGTTAGCCGAGGGCAACCCTGCCATCGTATACACAGACATGGAGATGAAGGAGCGTCGAGGTGACGGAAAACCTGAAGTCTCGCGGATGAAATTCCGGACTAGTTAACATACTTTAGTATACATCGATTTAGATAAAGAGCCTCCTTTTTAGGGGGCTTTTTTTATGTCCAACTGTGTGATACAAACGCCACCTTAGACCCACATGAGGACCACACATGTACCAATCATTAATTAAGTGCTGTTTGAATAACGAGTTTTATTCAGACAATCAGGCAAGGCTACGAGCCAGCCTCTTCGATGACACTGCGAAAGAAGTCTACACCGCGATAGCCGCCAGCCACAGTAAATTTGCCAAGGACATTACCACCCTTGATCTGATGGCCCAGTGGAAGGCGGCAAACCCATCGTCTACCGCTGCATGGACCGCTGAAGTAGAAGACACAGTTAATTCCATAGCCAACGCCCCCGACATTGATCCCGAAGTTGCGTCAGATGTTATCGCCAGCCTTTGGCGTCAAAGTGTCGGCTTAGACATAGCCAACTACGGAATACTTATGTCCGAGGGAGATGTCTCTGCAATGGACAGGCTAAAGGCACTCCTAGACAAAGTGTCTGATGGATATCTGCCTGATGATTTTCCGGATGCCTGCACGGATGACATCTATGAATTGCTGGCTGTAACCAGTAACGATAACCGATTTCAATTTAACATAGAGACGTTGAGCCGACAGGTCTACGGGATTGGAAGAGGCGAGTTCGGCGTCATTGCGGCGTACTCAAACGTAGGCAAAACGGCCTTGGCTGTTAGTCTGTGTGCCGCTCCGGCAGGCTTCTGTCAGCAAGGTGCCAAGGTAGTATACGTCTGCAATGAGGAAGTCTCCAAGCGCACGAAACTACGTGCAATCGGATCGTACACTGGCATGAGCCGAGATGAGATTGCCTTAGACCCTGCCGCCGCTGCAGCCAGATATGCAGGTATTAGAGACAGACTAATTCTAGTGGATGCACAAGGCTGGGATATCCAAACTCTGGATGGCTTCTTAAATAAAGAAAAGCCCGACGTTGTGATGATCGACATGGCTGACAAAGTAGAGATCGCAGGCAAGTTTAATTCGGGACATGAGCGGTTGAGAGAATTGTACTACCGCCTACGAGAATTAGCCAAGACCCACAATTGTGCCGTCATAGGTAACAGCCAAGCTAGTGCGGAAGCCGAGGGTAAGACCAGACTGACCATGTCTATGCTGGAAGGCTCCAAGGTCGGCAAGGCGAGTGAATCCGACATCATGCTTGGCATTGGTAAAATTATAAGCGGAGAGGATGACAATGATCCGACCCGTTACATCACCGTTATGAAGAATAAAATATCCGGATGGCATGGCACGATTGTCTGCAATCTGCAGGGAGAGGTAAATCGATATGTTGTGTGAGAATGACCCCCTTTTAGTCGAAGCAATTGAAGTATTCACAGAGGCTGGCTTTAAAATCCTACCTAAACTAGGTGCGTCTATGATTTGGGTAAACCATCCCGAAAGTAAACACAGATATTCCTTCTATCCCACGACGGGACGCTGGGGCGTGTATGGTGGTCAGAGGAAACACTACCGCTGCAAATCACCACAAGATTTTATTAAACGGTTCGCGATGCCAGATATAATCGCCGCTCGGAAATCTGCAAAGGCGGTAGAACAAATAGACGCCGTCTGCCCAGAACACACAAAGTGCAGCGTCGATGAGTTCGTAGATTACATATGTGAGCAACTAGAGGATGGCGTACCTGCAGATAAACTCAAGAAGCAAATTCTCAGGGATTTTGCCAATGAATGATATCCTAGTTTTAGATTTGGAAACCACTGTTGAGCGAATAGAAGGCCGCATAGACAATAGTCCGTATAATCCTCGCAACAAGATCGTATCAGCACACTTCGGCTGGCTGGGCTGGGATGATGTGGATGATTACCAATGTCCAGTTTACTATCATGTAGAACAGCCACAATCGGACAGTACAGAGTCTCTCCGCGAGGCTCTCCGGACGGCAAGATTGCTGGTGTGCCATAACGCCAAATTCGATGTGTCTTGGCTGTTAGAAGCAGGCTTTGACGTGCCAGAAATAGTATACTGCACTATGATTAGCGAGTTTCTTCTGGCGAAGGCCCAGCGCAAACCTTTATCCTTGAAGGCTTGCGCAGAACGTCGAGGTCTCCGCAACCAGAAGAAATCAGACTTGATCGACCATTGGTTTCGGGACGGGGTAGATTTCTCTGAGATGCCACTGGCTACTATGCTGGAATACGCAGAAGCAGATGTCAGAACTACCGCTGAATTGTACTTAGCGCAAATGGATGACTTTGACGCGCAAGAAAATAAATCTCTTATTACTGCTCGCGACCAGATGAACGACATGCTTATCGTTTTGGTGGAAATGGAACGTGATGGCTGTGCCATTGACCTAGACGCGCTTGAGACTGTTGAACACGAATTTCAGCAGGAGAAAACACTGCTTGTGAATGACCTAACTCGCATCGGTGAGAGCGTGATGGGCGATAAGCCTTTCAATCTGAACAGCGGTGATGACATGTCCGAATTAGTATATTCCCGTATCGTTGTCGATAAGCCTCTGCACAAGCAAACGTTCAACATCGGAACGAATGATGCTGGTAAATCTCTACGACCACCTTTGATGTCAAATTCTCAGTTCTCTGACGCAGTTAGGGTAACCACCAAAGTGTCTGAGAGGACAAATGCTGTGTGCTGCAACGTCTGCAATGGCTTCGGATCAATACAGAAATTCAAGGTCAAGACTAAAATTAAACTGGGCAAGAAGTACCGCATCCAAACCGAAGAGCCGTATAAGAACCGCACTAAATGCCAAGCCTGCAATGGCGTTGGGGCAATCTACCAGCCTACTGGTCAGACCGCTGGCTTGAAGATGATACCCTTTGGTCCTGATTACGCCGCTGCCGGTGGTTTCAAGACTGACAAGGTAACCATCCAGAAACTCATAGAGGTAGCCACCCGCAAGAATAAGGCAGTGGCAGTAGAATTTTTAACAAAACTATCCCGATTGTCTGCTGTCACAGTTTATCTGGACAGTTTCGTCGCGGGACTGAAAAGAGGAACTCGCAAGAATGGAATACTTCATGCAAATTTCAATCAATGTATCGCTAGTACTGGTCGCTTGTCTTCTAGCAATCCTAACTCTCAAAACTGGCCCAAAAGAGGCTTCCCTGTACGCAGGGCTATTGTCAGCAGGTTTGATGATGGCAATCTTATCGAGTGCGATTACTCAGGTCTAGAGTTTAGGACGTGTGTGGAACTCAGCCGTGACGCGCAAGGACTAGCCGATATCCTAGAAGGCAAGGATATCCACGCCCAGAGCGCGAGTATTATTCTGCAAAAACCTGCGTCCGAGGTCACTAAGGAAGAACGCCAAACTGTCGGAAAACCAAACACATTTTTACCCCTTTTTGGAGGTACCGGATATGGCTCTCCAGAACACGTCAGAGCATACTTTGGTCGTTTTTATCAAATATACGAGGGCATCCATGCTTGGCATAAGCAACTGCAGACCGGAGTACTAAAAAATGGAATAGTGCAGACGCCGTCTGGGCGGCAGTACTACTGGCCCAATGTAGTAAGACGCAGCAACGGCGGTGTTAGCAATGGTACACAGATATTAAATTACCCAGTGCAAGGCTTCTCCGCTGACATGGTTCAACTAGCATGTATCCGAGCATTCCGACTATTCAAACAGTCTGGTCTGAGGAGTAAAATGATACTGACTGTGCATGACTCCATAGTAGTAGACACACATCCTGATGAGACTGAACAAGTCAAATCCATACTAGTCGAAGCAATGACCCGCATAGATATAGATATGCAGACACGCTACGAATATAAACCTGTAGTACCTTTCGATGTAGAAATAACAATGGGAAAAAACTGGCTTGATCAGGAAGAACTGTCGTTGACAAACGCCACTTAGTTATGGTAAAATGATAGTTCAAATCAAGGAGACAAAATGTCTGATATAATTCCCGTAGAGGGCGGCATGACGCCAGATGAATTGGCTGATATGCTAGGTGCTGCAGATGCACCTAAATCGGTTAGAATACCGGCCTTAAAGATTAATTCTCAGGGCGAAGATACAGGCGGCAACCAAATTCCGTTGGGCGCATTCTTTTTAAATACTGATGATGAACGTGTCTATGCCAAGGACGGCGTAGTGCTTCATGCTCTATCAAATCACGTACAGTATATGCACTGGGATGATGGTAGGCTGGTCAATAAGTCCAGACTTATTATCAATAAACGAGATGAAGCCCGTGATCAACTAGGTGGCACAATGTGCGGGATGCCTACCTATGAGCAGTCGGTTCAGATGACTCCGGAGCAGCGGAAAGAGTACGAAGGCCGTGATCGATATCGTGTGATACGTGGTCTAGTATCATACACCGGCAAGACGGCTTCCGGAGAAACACGTACCATAGAAAATGAGCCGGTGATCTTGTCGCTCAAGCGCAAGAACTACGGCCCGTTCTACCATGATGTTATCAAGCGCATCCCGTCAGATGGTAAGTTCTTTAATTACCGACTGTCTCTAACGGCTGACAAACAGACCACCGATAAGGGTGCTAAATACTATATCATGCGGTTTAGCCCCGATCTGCAGAATAAGGTCACACTAGATCAGAAACTGTACGACAGTATGACTGCAGTTGCTGGCATGGTGAAGGCTGAGAATGAACGTATAGATCGATCATACTTCGATGCGATTGCCCGTAAAGCAGACGAGGTCGAACAAGACCGAATTATGGAAGAGGTTAATACCTTAGAACACGACTTTTAAAAAGTGGGTGTTATAGTTGGTATGACCAATGAGGATTATCACGCGACTGCTGATATTTCCTCGACCACAGTTAAGACTGTCTGGAAAAAGTCTCTGGCTCACTGGAAGGGTCAGAAATTTACCAGTAGCCCCGCTCTCCTCATCGGCTCTGCATTACATGGCATACTGTTAGAGCCGCATAGGGAGATAGCCATTAAAGGGCCGAAGACCAGACGGTCCAAGGCTTATATTGAGATGGAGCAGGACTTAGGTCCGGATCAGGTGCTGCTGACCGAAGGCGAGTGGTACATGGTCAAGGGGATGGCTAAGTCAGCAATGGCTAATCCGGCCTTCCGGAAGGTGCTTGAGCATCCAGACCGGCAGAACGAGGTGTCAATCTTTGCGGAGTGTCCCAGTACTGGTATTTCTGTCAAAGCTCGGCCTGACTGCATGGTCGAGGGAATTGTCTACGATGTTAAATCTACCATCGACAGCAGTCCTGACGGCTTTTCAAAAGAGTGCTGGAAGTATGCGTATCCAATCCAAGCTGCTTACTACTTGTACGTCTGCAAGTTGGCTCAGATCGACGTGGAAGAGTTCTCCTTTCTAGCAATTGAAAAGACGGCTCCATACGTTGCCCACCAGCACGTTGTAAGTCCGGAATTAATGGACTGGGCGCATGAACAGGTGATGGCAACTCTACGCCGGATAGCGGACGCCAAGCAGTTAGACGATTATGGAACTGGATGGGGTGACTTCACCCTGCTTGAGAAACCAAAGTGGCTATAGCAGTCTCGTCTGCCAAAGCCAAAGGTCGGCGTCTCCAGCAATATGTCAGGGATCAAATTTTAGGTTTGTTTCCAACGCTAGAGCCGGACGATGTCAGATCGACAAGCATGGGTGCTGGCGGTGAGGATGTACAATTATCCCCCGCTGCCAGACGCCTATTCCCGTACTCAGTCGAGTGCAAGTCAAACAAGTCTTTTGCCATCTACAAGATCATGGAACAGGCCACCGACAACTGCCCAAAAGGTGCCACTCCGTTGGCAATAATAAAGGGTGATCGTCAGAAGCCACTGGCTGTGATTGACGCGCAAGTATTTTTCAAACTGACCAAAAAAGGCCGATAATGGATATCGAAGATTTTGAAGACAATTCGATGGTCATTTTGATGACTATAAATGAGGAAGATGGTGGTTTGGACCTCAAAGTAGGTCACTCCATTGCCGACGATTTTGATGACGAAGAGAAGTCGTTTTATCTAGACATGCTGAATGGCATCATCATCAACATGCGTGAGGGCATCGACAAATTAGCCTTCGATGGCATGGTTGCACGGCACTTAGCCAAACTAACCGGTCAGGACATTGATGGTGACTTGTCTGACGATATTTCCAGTGATCGACATGCTGATCTCCTAAAAGAAATTAAAGACATTGCCCTTGGCCCTGACGGCGAGAATGTAGTGACCTTCAAAAGGAAGCTGCACTGATGGCTAAGTGGTCAGAGAATGAATGGCACCAAGCCGCAATCGATGGGCCAAACATGGTACATCAACCGCCGCATTATAACGAAGGTACTATTGAATGTATTGAGTACATCCAAGACTTCCTAAACAAAGAAGAATACATAGGCTACCTGCGCGGTAACATTGCTAAATACCAACACAGGTGGCGGTATAAAGGCGGTATACAGGACTTAAATAAATCTCGTTGGTACTTGGACCGGTTAATTTCCGAATTGGAGACTGACCAGTGATCACGCAGCAAGATATCGATGATGTAGCCGAAGTGGCTGATCCAATGCCACTGAAAACACCGCTAGAAATGGTACGTCAGTTTGCCATGATCATGGATCATCCACTGGATGAAAACTGGCGGTTTAATCGTGAACTGGAAGACCTCAGATACCGGCTGGTGGCAGAGGAATTTGGCGAGTTTTCAGACGAGAGTGATGCTGGAAATCACCCTGCGGCAATGCTCTCAGAATTAGCGGATTTAGTTTATGTAGCTTACGGCTACGCAGCCACCTTTGGCTGGGATTTAGACGAAGCAGTCAGACGCATTCATGCCGCCAATATGAGCAAGTTAGGACCGGACGGTAAGCCGCTTTACCGGCCTGATGGCAAGGTTCTCAAAGGACCAAATTACAAAAAAGCAGACCTATCAGATTTAGTAAGGACCACAAATGAATAATAACTACCTACCTACAGACTATCAGACATTCATCGCAACCAGCCGCTACGCACGTTGGCTGGAAGAAGAAGGTCGCAGAGAAACATGGTCTGAGACAGTCGATAGATATATGAGTAATATCGTCGATACGTGGCTCAAGCCTGTCGATCAGGCAGAGATGCGTGATGCCATTCTCTCACTAGCCGTGATGCCTAGCATGAGGTCGTTGATGTGTGCAGGCGAGGCAAGTAAGCGTGACAATACTTGCATGTATAATTGCTCTTATTTAGCCGTAGATAGAAAAGAAGCCTTCGACGAGGCAATGTTTATTCTCCTCTGTGGAACTGGGGTTGGCTTCTCTGTTGAGCAGCAATACATCAACCTCCTTCCCGAAGTTCCTGACCTCTCGGAGTGTGAAACCACAATCGTTGTGAAGGATAGTAAAGAAGGTTGGGCAAAGGCTCTCAGGCAAGTTCTAGCACTCCTTTGGGCGGGTGAAATTCCACAGTGGGATGTATCGCGGGTACGTCCCGCTGGAGCGAGGCTGAAGACGTTTGGCGGTAGAGCATCTGGACCTGCGCCATTGGTAGATTTGTTCAATTTTGCAGTGGCTAAATTTAAAGGCGCACAAGGCCGGAAGTTGTATTCGATAGAATGTCACGACATTATGTGTAAGATTGGCGAGGTAGTTGTAGTCGGAGGTGTTCGACGCAGTGCCATGATTTCATTGTCTAATTTAGAAGATGACAAGATGCGCCATGCCAAGGCAGGCACGGGTTGGTACGCAACCGAAAAACAGAGAAATTTAGCAAATAACTCAGTTGCGTATACTGAAAAACCAGACATGGCTGCATTTATGCGTGAGTGGGTTAGCCTAATGGAGAGTGGGACCGGTGAACGTGGTATCTTTAATAGGCAGGCTTGCAAAGATTTGGCAGACAAGTCCGGACGCAGAAAATCTGACTATGCCTTCGGTTGCAACCCGTGTTCGGAGATCAGCCTACGCCCAAACCAGTTTTGCAATCTTACGGAAGCGGTTATCAGGGCCACAGATACCATCGAAGATATCGCGGAAAAGGTCCGACTTGCTACCGTACTTGGTACTATCCAATCCACATATACCAAATTCCCTTACCTGCGGAAAATCTGGGCAGACAACACAGAGGAGGAGCGGCTGTTAGGCGTTAGTCTGACCGGTATTATGGACAATCCTTTGATGACTTTATCCAACGAAGGTCTGGCTGATACTCTTGAGCATCTCAAACAAATAGCCATTGATACCAATAAAGAATGGTCTGAGAAATTAGGCATTCCACAGTCCACCGCCATAAGTTGCGTTAAACCCAGCGGCACGGTTTCACAACTAGTAGATTCCGCATCGGGGATACATCCACGGCATTCTCCATACTATATTCGTACAGTTAGAGGGGATTCCAAAGACCCACTCACGAAACTAATGTCGGATCAAGGTATACCAAATGAGCCTTGTGTCCATAATGGAGATACAACCGTTGTATTCTCATTTCCGGTAAAATCTCCAGTAGGAGCGGTCCACACTCAAGATGTGTCTGCCATCGACCAACTTAAACTCTGGCTGGCTTACCAGCGACATTGGTGTGAGCATAAGCCATCAATTACCTGCAATGTTAGACCACATGAGTGGCTAGACGTTGGGGCCTTTGTATATGAGCATTTCGATGAAATGAGCGGGGTATCCTTCCTGCCATTCGATGACCACATATACCAGCAGGCTCCATATCAGGACTGTCAGGCTACTGACTATCACATACTGCTGGATCAGATGCCCAAAAAGATCGATTGGACAAAATTATCCGAATACGAATTGGAAGACACCACGTCTGGGATGCAGACATTAGCCTGTTCCGGAGACGTGTGTGAAATGGTTGATATAACCTAGTAAATGGAGTACACATATGTGGATATACGTGGTTGTACTAATACAAATGGGGCAGTACCGAGTACATGCCCCAAACGTGGTATTTAAGCATCAAGATCAATGTGAGTCATGGCAGAAATTGGATACTGGTCGATTGAAAAGTACCGCGCCTAGTCCTGATCATAAAGTGATATCCATGTGTGTACAATTGCCGCAAGAAGCCTGACGCTGCTTGTAGGGGTGATCTAGATACAGTATAAGAAGTTATCATCAAAGCAAGTGGTCGCTTTCGATGTAAGAGTACGCTTGGCTTCGTGGTTGGGGTCGGGCGTACTCGTCTAATTAGGCCAGTTACTACCTTCACGAACAGTATCATCTGCAAACGGTGTTGCACGGTATATACCTTCGCCAACATCCATGCCCATTTCCTTCATCTGCTTACCAACAATAGTACCCTCATCCTCTTCATCTCTTATGCGTATCTGATAACGCCCGTCTAACCGTGCAGTTCTGAGTGTTACCCGTGCGGCTTGTCTTAATAGGCCAATTTGGGCGTTCTTTTGTTGCATTTTAATAAGTTTTGCAAATTGTTCTGGTGAAGTAATAATTGCAGCAAGAACATGCTTTGATATTTCTTTTTCTAGTTCTATTGCTTCTTTTAAAGGCGCAGAAGTCAGTCTTCTAGCCATCGCAGCGGTTGGGGTCATGTAACCCGCTAGTAGCAAGATACTTGTAGAAACTGCATCTCCGGTTTCTTTTGCTACATTAGTTGCCACGGTAGTATTACTACCCACCGGAACGTCTCTCAGATTAGTTGCTACTGAAGTGCCGTAGATTTTCTCCAGAGTCTGGAATACGCCTTCTCTGACCGTCTGTGCTGTTGGGTCTAGTGAATTTGCCGGAAATATTAAATCCAAACTATTCATCAGACCTTGCGCTTCTTTCGGATCAAGCATCTTTGCGGCTTGACTAGGACTTACCATCTTAACCGGCTTACCATTAGAAAAGCCGCCTATGGTCGTGCCAAAGACTTTAGCCCCGATAGTATCCAAAGCCACCGCCTGTAGAGCCTGTCTGGCAAGCAATGCCTGCGCGTCTGGCAACTCTTCGATCTTCTGCAGTAGAGCCTGAGTACCGCGCTGATCCGGCCTTATGAGGATGTCAGACAAGGCTTTTCTGCTGTCAGTACGGGATACGCCGCCTACCCCACTATTAGGCATTTCCACCTTACTCATAAGATTTGCCAGTATAGAGTTTTCTGCAGTCTTAACCGCTTGAGTAGCCGCCGTCAGTGCGCTCTCTGCACCAGCCAATTCATCACCTAGTTCAGTCTTTCTTGTGCCTATATCATTAATGGTTTGCATTAGCATGTCAGCCATTTCACCATTGTTAGAGGCACGTAGTCTTTCCGTATAAGGGCTGATTAGAGCCTGCAGTCCTTTGGCGTCCATGCCTTCAGTAGCAGCATTAGAAACCTGTTGCATCATACGGGCAAAGACTAGATCACTGATAAAACCAACCGTTGGGCCAGTGGCTCCTACAGTCTCATCTATAGTTTCTATGAGGTGGTTGAAATTCTGTCCGGAAATATCCTCATTGGCATTCGTCAGGTAATTGTCCATCGCCTTGTTAGAGTCTATCTGACCCTTCTGCGTAGACACAATATCAGTAGTATCAAGATTTCTAGCCTCTCGTTGCTTTTGGAAAACGTCTGAAAGTGCTATTATATCTTTATTTCCGCGCCATGTGTTGTCAAAATCCTTAAACATTTGATCGGCTTTCATAGCCGCATCGCGTGTTGGGCCAGCAGGGAACGCTAAAAAACCATTATCATACGGATTGGTGATATGCTTACGGAGTTTGTCTATTTCTGCAGCAACGGATTTATCTGTACCGTCTCGTAATTCTTTTAATTTAGGTCTTAAATTGAGAACATCCTGCACTCCAATAGACTGACCTAACCGTGTAAATAATTCTGCATTGTTCTCTGGTCGGAATACAACTTCATTATTCCGCATAACAAATATACCATCAGGACCGAATAAATCACTCTCGACGGTTTCTTGTTTCATTTTTCTGTTGGTAATAGTGGTGTATATTTCTCCTAGTAGAAATCTTGCTTTTCTACCGTCTGTATCGAAGACGTTTTGTTTTCTCACTACCTCACTAAGGACTGAAAATAATTCTTCCGCTGCTTGAGTACCAATACGGTCATTGGGAATAGCCTTGTAAGCGTCCTGCACCCCTTGCTTCATATTATTAAATTTAGGATAGGCAGTACTTTGCGTCCATTCAGATACTAGCGTCTGATCTTCTCTGGTACTTCTAAGTTTTTCAAAATCTGCTTCTAGTAATTGAATAGCCCTGTTCTCAGGCACTACATTATCTAGACTAGTCCTAGCAGTGGCAACATTACTAGCTGCGTCTGCCACGTCTGCGTTAGCAATAGCTACATCACTGTTCTGTACTCTGGCTAAATTACCTACGGTAGTAGTAGCAGCATCATCTACGCCGCCAGCCACTTTTGCTTCACCGGCAACACGGAACATATCCCCCATATCTGCCATTAATTTCTGGTCTAGGCCTTGCACTTGAGGATTAGACGCCTGTGACCTTGATAATGCTACCATGCGCTTGAACATAAGATCAGATTCACTCTGGATCATATTTTCATAGGCTTCTGGCTTCATTTTACTCGCCATACTCTGACGGGTTTCCCGCACGTAGGCTTCAGCACCATTCAGCAAAGCCTGTACAGTAGGTACATCCAGTTCCTTCTCAAAATCTCCAATCTTTAATTTTACAATTTTTTCCTGATTTAAGACTTTCGCCAATACTTTGAAATTACGTGCTACCTTATTGGCAGACGCACCTTTGAACATCTTAGGGTCTAAATACTCTGCAACATTAAGGACAATACCATCCTGTATCGCCCTAGTCATACCCTCTTTATTAACTAGAAACGAAGCCACGTTAGACTTACCGGTAACCATGCGCCCTACTGGAGCCAGTACTGTCAGTATACCGTCTAAAGCACCGTTTATTAACAAGCCGTCTATCAATACGGCAATATCCTTGGCTTCTTTATCGTTTAAATTAGCCCCTAGATTGTTTGCATTTTCCTTTACGGACGGAGCTTTTATGAATAAGCCTTCTTGCTTTTCGCTTGCGGCGATTGTCTCAACAATACTGCCGGAGATAGTAGCTGCAGAGACATTTCCCAGACCGCCTAGCTTGGCGGCTCTATTTAGAGTAACACCGGCCTTTATGCCTTGGAATACGCCTTGGGTAACCTTGGCGGCTGCTGTCATTGGAACTGCAACAGACCAGATGTCTGCTAGGAATTGCTCACCTCCGCGCAATTTCTGCGAGGGTACTTTTTGGTTGAAATTCTTGTCTTCTTCGGCAGTGTCTGAAGTATACTCGCTGCTGTCAGTGGTAATTTCTCCGCGAGAAAGTCCAGAGACATCCTTGGCTAATTCAACTAGACCGCCTCTGGCTACTCTCTCCCAGAAGCCACTGTTAGGCGGTGGTATAAGGAAGTCCTTTTTAACCACGCCGTCTTCCGTAGGATTATACTCAGTGTATATCTGAGAACCATCACGCTGCTGTACACCGGTATTCCGGTATATTTCTTCGGCCTCTTGCTGCCATGAGGCGGTTGCCTCTGGTAGATCGGCATAGGCTTGCTGCTCTTCATTTAATTCGCCTTCGTAGCTGGTAGCCCAATTAAGAAAGTCCGAGGTTGTAGCCTTTGCCTTATCAAAAGTGCTTACACTAGGCTTTTCCGGATAAATACCCTGAAAGGTAAGATCACCGGCTTCCCTAGTAACTTTCTCGTTAGCACGTTCCTGCCGGTCGTTTTCGATTTTAGCCTGTAATTTATCAGGGTCCAACGGGAACATTGGAGCATCATCAAACGGGTCGTTGAATCTAGAATATGGGTCTTGGTCAGTAGTGTCAGTAAGCATCTCCGGAGTTATGCCATCTACAGCCATAGCAGAAGGGAATTTTTTGTAGTAGGCAATATCTTCTGGACTTAAACTTGCCATTATTAATTGCCCCCCATGCTGCTAAAACGATCTAAAAGTGACCCTTTAACAAAATCTAAATTATCTGTTGTAAAATTAGGCCCATAGAACCTTTTTGCCGTCCGTTGGTAGAATTTTTCTAAGTCTGCTGCGTCACCGTTAGCGACTACCTCTCCATACAGCGCAAACCTACGCTGTAATTCTTCTGTACTATTAAGGAAGGCGTTGAAATCCGGTAGAGTAGTCGGTCCACCACCGCCAGAACCCCCCTCATTATCATCACTAGTCGGCGGGTTACTTTCTTGGCTAGTAGCCCAAGTATACTGCTCCTGCGCGTTTTCTTGGAGATACTCTTTAAGAGGCATAATTGTTGGATTATCCTTAAATGCCTGCGCAACCAGTGGCAATTTCAATGCTAATTGATATTCTGGATCACCTAACAACAGGGAGTGTCTCTGAAGAGCCTTTTCAACTACGCTGTTGGTCTGCGTCTTCAAATTTCCTGAGTAGGTAGCATACTCTCTACCCACGTTATTAATAGTCAGGGCATTTTTAAAGTCCATGTTAGACAATGCCATTCCTGCACTGTCCAAATCCAATTTGGCAAAACTAAATGCGTGTCTTAGGTTAAGAGCAGTCCATTTATAAAAGGCGTCTGCGTTCGACGCCATTCCGAAAGTACTTGCTTGGCTCTCAGCGTACTGCCGACCTTTTTCCAACAATGCTGCTTCTATCTGACTAGAAGACAATTGCTGTGTACTAAGGGTAGAGGACAAGGCTTGAATTTCTTTTTCTAGACCCGTCAAGAATGCCGTGGCTTGGCCCCCTACGAAGGTGAGAATTTCTGGATTATTAAGGACCAGATCATCCAACTGCTTGGCAGTTGTTAACAGGGTAACGGTGTCTTCTTTAACCTGACTTAACTTGTTGCCAAAATGCTGATTGAATTTATTTGTGACATTAACAGCAGTATTAACTTGCTTACTGCTAGGGCCTCGCGTTTCAACAGTATCAGGGTTTATGAAGTCTTGGGTTGTTATATCAAAAAACTTACCTTGGTCGGTTAATTGTACTCTTATATCACGGGAAACTCCAGTATCATCCGGCTTCAGTGTAAGAGTTACATAATTATCTGTTAATTTGAAGTCGATATTCCTTTTAGCGGCTTGTTCCTGAATAGCAGCAACACTCTGAAGATGCAGCTTACGTTCTGTTAACCGCATTCTTTTAGGATCATCTTCGGGCAAACCTTTAAGTGCAGCATCTACACTGGCAGTAAAGGATGCAATGTTCGTCTTAGTGACTGCTTTAGTCATCCAATCCGCAGGCTTTGCAGATTGCACAGAAGCGAACCCTTGCGCTCTAAACTCTCTTTCTTTTTCTGGTGACAGTACTTCAACCTTACGACCATCTGGATGGTATAAAGTATTCTTTATATAGTCGTTCGTTACAGGTTTCTCAGCACCATATCCCTGCCCTCTCCATTCAGCCTCTTCTTTTGCTGAACGTGCTACAACCGTCCGGCCATCTGTATGGTATAAAGTATAATTTTTATAAGTATTAGGGTCCGTAAGAGAGTCTAGTCTACGTGTAAGAAGGGCGCGACGTTCTTCTGAAATTGTGGTATCACTTAGTTCAAATCTGACGCCAGATATATCCATATCCTTGACATCATCAGGCTGCACACCAAACTGGATCATGTCAGGATCAATACCACTATTATTGTTTAGTGTTTCCAATACTTCTGCGTCTCTTTTTTCCTCGTCTACTTTACGAAACATAGGTTTTCCATCGGCGAATGTTCGCATAGTACCCTCAAAGTCTTTAAGGGGTTCAGGCATACTAGGCGCAGGAGCCGGAGGCACAGCCCTTTTAACGGTGGACGTTTTATCCATCACAGTAGTCAAGTCAGTAATGGACCTTGCGCCCCCCTGAACCACACTCAGTACAGAATTTATATTCTGGGGTGTTGGGTAAATATCATTCATGGTGAGATATAGGTTAGTGAGCGCAGTGTCTTGTTTGTCTTGTTTGTCTTGTGCATCCTGTTTGGCCTTGATCCTACGACCATTTGCACGTGCCTCTCGTCGGGCCTCTAAACGCTCTTGACGCTCTTCCTCATCCTGCTTCTTTATTCCGTAGGCGAGTTCATCAAAGAAACCACCCCAGACATTTGTCTTTTCTTTATATGCTCCAGCAGCAATGTTGGACTTAACTTTAGCAGCCTCTGATTTAAACGACATCGTCTTCTACCTCTTCTACCTCTGGAGCCTCTTCAATCCCTGCCGAGCCAAGCATCGCAGCCTGTTCGTCTTGCGAAGCTGTCATCTGATCAGGCATACTCATTAGACCCCCTGAAATTTCGTTATCTTCAGGCGCTTGTATATTCTCCTGCTCGACCTCTTCGTCCTCCTCCAGAATGCCAAGAGCAACTTTTAACAGGCTGGGAGTGAGTACCATACGATCTTTATCCTCAACGCCCATTTCGTATTTTATGCCTACATCTTTGGCTACGATCTCGACGTAACGTGCGAGAGGTCCAGCTATTAGAACAGCCAAGTCAATACCAATCTTACCTTTTGCAACTGTCTGGAGAAGCAGAGTAGTAACGATAGTAGTTATATGCGCGTCGATGCCCAGCATCGCATGGATTGTCTCAATTTCCTCTGGTTGATCAATCTTATCTATCAGGTAGCCCACAGCGTCATCGTAATCCACAATGTCTGGTGGCCTGTGCCATGCGTAGTTGCGTGTATCTGACAGGAAATTAGCACCGGGGATTGGAGCATTAAGATTCATTTTCTAGCTCCTTCTTTTTGTCTTTTTTGCTGTTGGTAGGCTTGTCCAGCAACTCTTCCTCTAGCTCGTCGAAATATTCTGGCGTATAGAACAGGCCATCTTCTTTGAGTTCGCCTGTTTTCATTGGCATTCCGCCTTTCAAGAATACTTTAATCGACTTCTTCACTGCCTCATCAAAGGTCATTGTTGATCACCCCGTAATTTACTCTGAGATACCCATCTGGTCCCTCGACTACCGCCGCTGGATGAGTTTTTTGTACTTCTTGCGCTATAACTCCGAAGGTGGGATGCTTATCAGCACCAATCCTCTTACCTTCAGCATTCCAATCCCAAGTGTAAAAATTTATACCTTTAAGCGTGTCGTAGTGCTGCACATTTTCTTTAAGTCGGATGTCTGATATCTTAGACAGTGCTTTTGTCACCAAATTAGAGCCACTCTTAGTTCCCAAGTACGCACCACCCAAAGTTAATAGGCCGCTCAAAAACCCGCCACCCGACGATTGACCTGATTGGCCTTCCATCTGTGCAGTGAGCAATCTAAGTTCCCGATCTAGGTCTGCGTCAGTAGTTTTCCAAATATAATCCAGAAGATTGTCTGCACTATCCCAAAGGCTGTTCAACGCTTCCTGCGATATATCCAAACCATTTTTAACATCGGTAGTATGCGCTTCGACTTCGTTAGCGTTATTGGTGGTTTCTACAGTTTGTCGCCATTTAACGTTGGAAACATCGATATTATACTGCATCTCTGCGAGAAATTTTTGTCTAATGGTTTTAATTTCCCCGTTAAACTCGGCTGCATCGTTCACCTCACCCGCATTAAATTTAGCAAGAATGTTTGTTTCGGAAGAGTTATGTCTTTCAACCGCCACTTGCAGTTCAGAGTAGAATTTATTTATTTCGTTAGTGCTTTCCGCAGTAAACAGACGAGAAGCATTTTCTGCATTGGTGTTTTCAAAAAGTGCTTGTACATAAGCCTCTTTGTTAACCTTTTCCGCTTGTTGCTCATTTGAAAGATTGGTTAAATCCATCTCCAGAAATGCTTTGGCATTTTGGACCGCTGCAGTAGATCGGGCGTCTAAGTTCGCTACCTCTAGCTTCGCTAAAACAGTAGCCTTATTTATGATAGCCTCTTGTCTGTTATCTAGATTTTTCGTTGTGATGGTCTGGAAGAATTTCGCATCGGATTCTGCTATTCCAAGCGTAGCCTCCATGATGGCGTTTGATAACGTGGCTATGGCTGCTGTGCCACTGATGCCTGTAAAAGCAATCGACTTATTTGCATCTCTTGCAAGGCTTTGCGCCCACGGGGGAATAACAGGGTTACCGTTGCTATCCTTGAACTCGTCAGAGATGATTTTCATTTGGCCGAGGGTTGTGGCCTTGCTGTCAGTATAATTCCCCTCACCCAGTTTTTGGGCCAGCAGCTTACCGGCTACAGTCGTAGTATCAATAATTTGAGAGATGCTTTGCGTTGCGAAGTCGTTTAAAGCCTCACCCAAAACGCTTGTCGTACCATCTTTATTCACGCCGGTAGCTGCTCCGACCATGTCGATGGTATAATCTTCAGCGTTTACTTGAGCCTCATCGCTCACAGTACCCGTCTGCGCGTCCATCAACATATCATCGGTAATTACGTTAGTCTTTGCAGTATATGTGGCAGCGTCTGGTTTAGTTACATCACCTACTAAGTCAGCCTCTCCTGTTTGGGTAGCTGTGTAAGTTGGATCATCACCAAGTTTGTACGCATCCTTCGTAGGATCAAGTTCAGTGCCTGCAGCGTCTGGGTCTATCGCTGGTAACAAGTCAGATACTGTTAGATTACGATCTTTAAGGAATTTAGCGGGATCATCAGCGATAGCTTCCATCTCTGTTTGATTGAGAGTAACCCCAGCCTTCTTAGCCATATCTAGAATAGCCTCAGACGTTATTCTTCCATCAGCAATCTCGCCGTCTTCATTAGCGTTATCTTCTTGATATTGTTTGAGTTCTTGCAGCGCAGTCTCGTCGCCGTCTCCTTCGGCTTCTGCAAATCTCCGGTCATACTCGGATTTAGCAGTGCTGGGGTCAAAGCCCGCCATGCCTGCTACTCTACCTTCGGAATCTTTTACAATGGAATTAGCGTCTACAACTTTTCCATCGACAATTTCTACGGCATACGGCTGACCAAGGAAATTGTACGAGTAATTAAGCGCTGGCACCCCGTCTTCCGCAGGCTTAGTGTATACCATTCTGCCAGCGATATCTTTGGATTGATTTGTCTTTGGGTCAATCCCCATAGCCCAGCTAGTTAACTTTCCCAGAGCCTTTGGAAGTACTGACAGAGGGTTCAATATGCCCAAGGCAACATCGTCTAATCCCAGTTCTGGGGCTGTACCTTTGGCTTTATATCCTTTTACCGTACCGTCTTCATTTAAGGTTGCATTGGTACTCTCACTATTGGCGCTCCCCGTGTATACAGAATTACCCTTCTCATCCGAACCCCAACCGCCATCCGCATTTCTACTGACCGCTTTACCTTTGTTTTCGCCGGAATCGTAGGTAAGTGTTCCCCCAACGTAGGAAGCTCCGTCATTCTTAGTAAATGTATTTGCAACACTTTCTTTGAAACTGTTACCGTCTCCAACATTATCTGACCACCAACCCATTAGATTGCATCCTTTTCTTCTTGGCATCTACGGATACGATCACGCAGATAAATATAATTTTTCACAGCTTCGTCGATTGCCGTAGATGCGGCATCTAGACTTTCTAATTCGTCTGCTAGTTGGTTATTAAACCGCTCATCGTACTGCTTTATACTTGGACAGTAGATTTCGAGCTTGGTTCTATAGACCGTTTGAGCGCAGCCTGTCAGTAATAGACTTACGATCAGTAAGAGTGTCAGTTTCATGCTCTGCCATTTTTTTGTAGAAATCAGTGGACTTCTTTTGTGACTGAAGATCGTCCTCCAGCACTTTGGTCTTCTCTACAGCCCTGCCTTTGATCTTCCCCATCACGTAAATAATAGGTAAAGCCAGAGCTAAAGTAGCTATTATGTACATTTTGATTTTGCCAAAGATAAACACTAGTGGATGCCTTCTTTGTTGTCCTTCCAGCGCGCGTATGCTGCTAGGCCAATACCTGCGATTGCGACCACCAAGAAGATGGTTTTCATGCTCTCTGCATAAGGGATCAGCATCTTCAATTGCGGGGTTAATTCACCCAGCATAGTAGCAGTACCTGCCAAGCCTACTCCCGCCATAGTCTTAGATTTAGCCAGTGACTTAGGAGCGTCTGCAGTGACCTTCTGTGGCATCTCAGGGCCGTGAGCATCACTAGGCAAGGCAGCATCCATTGAGAAGATTGCCGCCTCTGCAGCACGGCGTCTGGTGAGTCCTGCTAGTGGTTGCAACACCCCCTTCACCCGCGCCTTATTCCATTTCATCATTTCAGATGGAACGTCCTCGTACTGGCCCTTGTTAATCTTCGTCAGCATAGTAGAGGCGGCTAGGTTGCCTTCGCCTAAATTATACGTCCACGATACCAGCGCATCAAACTGACCTTGGCTGAGAGGCACGTTTACTTTGCGTTTTACTGCATCCTCAAACTTCTTCACATCTACTCGCAGACGATCCTCACAATCCTGAGTTGTCCACTTAGTACCGCTTTTTACTCCGTAAGTTGAGCCAAATCCGCACGTCCAAACACCCGCCGGACAGCGGTATGCGGATACCATTCCATCAGGTTGTACTCTGTGTAGACCTTCAAATTTCTTAATAAGGTCAATGCCGGATTGTGATACTGTAGTTGGGTGCATGTGTTACCTACTGAGTTTGTGCAAACGTGCGAGGTGAAATAAAACCATCGCCAGAAGGACCAAGGCTGGCCTGATAATAAGAAGTTCCCGGCTGACCGGGTACTGGGCCATAGTTTGAAGGCGATGGTAGATTGCCCATTTGAGCATTGCTTCCTTGTATCATCGGGAGATCAGACAACCTCTGCATTGCGTTATTGAGGTTAACATTCCCCATTCCGATAGTCTGTCCAGCCGCATTAAAAGTGTTGATGATCATATTGCCGCTTGCATCGATAGAACGCTGGATTGTATATCCTTCCCCATCAATTCCGTTTTGGATTAACTGACCGTTTTCATCAAAAGCACTGCCTAGAGCGTAAAACTCTTGCCGCTGTTCAAAACTTAAATCAGTCTGGGTAGAGGCCATTTGAGCCATGTCAGCAACTGCTCTGACTTTAGTGCCATCTAATTGACCACTACCAGAGGCTAATTGGTTCTGTACTGATCGAATAGCGTTAACATTATTTTTGTAAGTAGCCCGTTGGTTTTCGTAATTTACAGCCTGTTGGTTTGCGAAATTAAATTGTGAAGCAGGCGCACTGTTCTGTGCAGAAAAATTCTGGTTGAAGCCAGTTTGTAACTGGTTCTGAATTTGACCTTGTGCGTTGGAGTTGGCTAGTTGCATATCAGCACGGGTTTTTTGGGCCAGTGTTTGATCATCAGAATAACGATCAATATACGTGTCAAATTGCGTCTTCGCCGTATCAATTCCTGACTGAATATTACCTTGGTTTTCGAGGCTTTGGGTTGCATATGTATCTGCTGCAGTACCCATGCTGCTTAACGTTGTTCCAATGCCTGTCTGGCCCTCTAGAACTAACTGGTTGGCTTTATTTTGTTCATCGTTATTAGCACCCATCTCCAACAATGTGGCGTCAAAGTTATTTTTTCTATCTCGTTTGTTAGCGTCTAGCGCAAATTCACGATTGATCTGTGCATCTGCAAAGCCGGTTTCCTGTTCTACAAAGCCTTTATCGACTGCGGATTGGACGTTGCCGACATTGGTATCAACGGCATCGAACCGGCCACCTACAGTGTCAAAGCCATCTGAGATGTCCGTTCCCATCTGAGTTCTTGCGGCTTCAGCCAGAGCCTCACGACCTTCCGCTGCCTGATTTAAACCCAATTGTGCCTGCATATTTAATCTTTGCAGTCTGTTACGCTCACTGTTGCCCTCTGTAAATTTATCACCTAGATAAGCATTTAGGTCAGTGAAGCCTTGTTGAGTGTCAGCAAATCCGGTA
>Ga0070747_1000277_pt1 | contig 26209 bp, 42 predicted proteins | sample VirMetDEL_Mar_31_FD_77321 | JGI IMG/M metagenome (GOLD analysis project Ga0070747, IMG submission 77321) | Aqueous microbial communities from the Delaware River and Bay under freshwater to marine salinity gradient to study organic matter... | ecosystem: Environmental > Aquatic > Marine > Coastal... | reverse complement strand
GGTAGGGCTTGGCACCTCACCTGTCAAGTTAGGGGTGAGCTTGTACGAATGCAAGCCATTAGACACATGAGTAGTGTCTACTTTATGTGCGCCATACTTAGACTTACGTAAGCTACGAATAGCTGCACTCACTGCAGCCTCTGGAACACCTGTGATGCTAGACACTTCCGCAAGAGTTACAGGTCTGTTTACATTACATGCATCATAGACCTTCTCAATTGCAGTCTTTAGTTTTCCGTTAGCTTTAATTACTTTGTAGTACGTACCAGTAAATTGAGTCATTATACTTTCTCCAATAGTTTATTTACTTCATTAATATCTTCATGCAGATCCGACATAGCCTCTGCTATCATTATCTTCTTTCGTTCATTGATCTCTACAAATAACATCTTATCATGTACGTGATAAGCACAGGTGTTAGGCGACCTATGTATCAACTTAGATATGTCATTGTAAGATACATTTAAAGCACGTAGCTTAACTATACGTGATAAGTCAACCTCTGTTATAGGGTTACTATTACTTAGAGGTCTCTTTGCAAGTACTGACTTAGCAGGTGCGTTGTAAGACTCTTTGATCTTAGGTTTAAATACTAGGCTCATACATCCTCCAGTCTATCCATGTATGCGTTGTACAACTCTACATACGCATCATACAGTTGATTTAATACAGGGTCTTCCTCTGGTGTTAGTGCCGTTGAGTTATCGTAAGCTGCCTTGTAATCCACCAGAGCTTGAACCATATTACTACGCATTAACTTAGTAGAGTCCATATCTTCTACCACAGTACTAGGGCTAAGACCTAACTTAACCCTATCCTTTTCTACTACCTTACCTACAAAGATATTGTCAGTCATATAACCTCCCCAAAGGGGCCAACTAAACCCCAAGTAAAGAAGTCAAACAACTCTGAGTCGGAGTGCATACTGCCGTTGATAGTATCAACAACCTCACCATCCACATACTTAACGAGTACAGGTATAGATCGGTAGCCTAGAGCCAGTATAGAATCCTTGTGACGATCCTCTGCTGTATCACACTCAGTGTAATCATCCTTGCTAATGCCCAATGCTTCAAGGCGAGTCTTCAATGTAGCACAGGCAGAGCAGTTGCTACCTGTAAATAGGTTAAATGTTTCTGACATTACGTTCTCTCCTTAAGCCATTCTTCAAATAAATCAGGTGCCATAAATTCTCTTAGCAGTACAGTCAGAGCATTCATAATCTCTACGTTATGGTTAGTCTCTTCTGTTTCATCACCAGCACTTAGGTCTTTGGTAGCCTCCTTATCTAAGTCCATCATGGTTTCATAGTAGTCCTTCAATACTTCTGTAGTTACTACATCTGAAAATTCATCAGTAAATATATTACTTATTAATAACTCGCTCATTACCCTACCCCCACTGCGTTACCAACGACAACAAGTGTAACATAAGTTAAACCAGCAACGCAAGCTATGTAAGCTGCACCAAAAAAGAACTCTTTGAAATTATCCATACATCATACTCCTTAGTTTAGTCTCTATGTCCAAAGGGTTCTACATCGTCACCCATAAGTATACTACAACCCAGTGGATTAATATCACAATCAGGGTAGCTGTAGCATCCTACATGTCCAAACTCCCTTACATATGCTTGCTTTTGAGAAGGATGATCCCAACCCACACCACTTCCAGCAGGAAGACCATCATCTTCATACTCTTCTACAAAATTACTCTTGTCATATACTTTACCCATCAGACATACTCCCTAGTTACAGGCGTTATACTATACACACTCATACCTATTCCCCTTTCTTAAGTTTTCTTCTGCCGTAAGGATTTGTAGGTTGTTTTCTACATGAAGCCCACTGACATAATTACCTTGTAAAGGTATGATGTGATCCACATGATATGAACCCTTCCCATGCTCATAATTTAATGCAGCGCATTCATCATATATTTTTTGTATGGCATCAGGATCTCCCCAAGGTACAGTCCTCTCAATCTTAGCAGCCCTACGCATAGCATTAATGTATGTAACGTAGCCCCTATTATCTTTCTTCCATTGATTCTTACGGGCATTGTCTTCAATACGATCTGTCCTACCTCTATTATGACCATGTTCCCTATCCCATGCATTCCTACATGGTAGACACCTATAGTCAGACTTATTTAACATATTTTGACTAGTAGTAACTTCTGCTACTAATACCACAGTACATTCTTTACAATACTTTATCTTGTTAAACTTCTGTGTTGCACTAAACATCAGCCATACTCCTTAACTTATCTAAATCAACATCTAACCTATACTTAATATCATCGTCTAACTTCAAAGCAATTGCTTTCCGTATGTGCCTACGTAGTTCCTTAACATGAGCTAAAGATTTCATAGAGGCATCAGGGTCTAGTGCTACGATCACCTTGTCATACTTGAGCAAGGATAGTGCATGACTCTCCATTAGGCTAGTGCCTAGCAAGGCTACACCTACATACCCCTCAGAGGCACACACACTGGCACTGATAGCGTCTTCTACTACAACTGCTACGTTACCCTCGCCTACTACAAACGGCAAGCCAGAGCCTCCGTATCGCTTCCATTTAGGTGTCACCACCTTGTTCAATGTACGACCTGTTGCATCATACAGTATGTGATTCTTAACTACAGGAAACACTACCCGTGAATCCTTTATGTCCCAGTAGTGTGTGCCTACACCATGTATGTCCCAGTACTGTAGCCATGACACTGCCTCGTCAGGTAAAGTTCTAGTCACACTCATAGGAAACTCAATAGGTTCAATGGTGTCCTTGATACCTGCCTGATTCATCAATGCTCTAATGTCCATAGCAGATAGGTTAGTCTCACCAATACCTCTTGTACTACAGGAGGCACTAAAGCATTGCCACTTGAGGATACCCATATCATTGGATGCACCAAAGGTATTCTTCCTATGGCATACAGGACAGTCTGCTCTTACTGAGTGACCTACTGGTATCTCTAAGTCTATTACGTGTTGCCTGATATTCATAGTAACTCCTATGTTACACTGGCGGTGGGGGTAACGGAGTGTAGCATGTAAATGAAACACCCGTCAACCATTAAATTATTTACTTATTGCTTCTACTATGACACTGACTAAACCTGTGAGTACATTACGATCACGTACTCTATGCTCTGCATCCAGTGAGGTGACCTCCTGTACTGCATAGATGTTCTTCAATGCAAGGTACTCGTTCTCTGTTTCCAAAGTGATGTTTATAAGCATCGGTGTCCACACATTTGCAGACTTGTCTAGCTTTGCTTTCATAAGTACATCTCCGTTCCTGTTATTACGCCTTCCTCTACTAGCCATTCAAGGCATACAACTTTTATTACATTATTATCAGCTTCCTCATAATGCTCAATCACTGCATAGGCTGGTTCTGGTTTCTTACGAGCATCCTTAACAGGCTTGAACACATCAATGATGCTGCCGCCCCACCACTTAAAGGTATACCCTTCACACTCATAGACTGTATAAAACTTCATACTCATTACTCCATTAAATATAGATGGGGGTATAACACTACGTTACCTACCCCTACTGTTGCTATGGGCAAAGACTAAACATCCGTCCTACCCCCCTCTGTATTAGCTCTAAGGCTATTCTTTGCTATCCCATCTGGCTTGCATAGCCATGCTGGATGATTTTAATGTGTTCTTCATGTAGGGCTTAACACTGGCAGGATTAGCATGACCTGTCACCGACATGATCTGAGGTAAGTCTACCCCTGCATCTACCATTTCCACTGTGCCTGTCCTACGCATGTCCCTGATCTGTAACTTATCAGAGATACCAGACGCATCCCTTACTATCTTAGCCTGTACTGATAGACCTCGCATAGAGTAGGGCTGGTACAAACTACCCACTGGCCTTGGTCTAGGTGCTATCCACTTCTGGAACCCAAAGTCTGTATGCTGCTTACGTAGCATGGCCTGTAGTCCTGCCGATGTAGGTAGGGTAACCTCTGCACCTCGCTTGCTCTGCTCAAGTACCAGTATGCCTGTCTCAAGATCATACTGCTCCCATTGTAACAGACGCATATCACCCTGTCGTTGACACCACTCGTAAGACATTTGAGTTATCAGTCCTACGTTACGCCACTTGAACTTACTGTATGCCGTAGTCAGGTAAGCCTGTATATCCTCAGTAGTCCATACCACCTTACGTGGGGGTAGTGTCCTACGCTTGATGTAAGTGAATGGGTTATGCTGCACTGTACCAATGCGTATGCTATGCCCAAAGACAATAGACCCTAAGCCTACTACATGGTTAGCCATTGATACGCCACGCTTTACTATGTCGTTGTAAGCTATCTGTGCCTCTGGTGTATTGATCTTATGAGGATTCATAAACCCAAAGAGTTGATTGCCTACAGGTGTACCGCCAAGCCTACCTGCCCAATAGATGTAGTCACGTTGAGTGTCAGGTCTACAGGCATTGAAGTCATACGACTCAAAGTATGCAGCGCATAGATCATTGAAGTTCATACTTCCCCCATGCCTTGTTAAGTTTACGATCATCTATTACATGATGGAACTTGTCACCAGCAATAGCCCTGTACCATATGATAGTACCTAATGGTGAAGCTAACCTCAGATAGATGTTATCCTCTAGCACAAAGTTGACTGTATCAGCCTCCCATTTGTTACTGGATTCAACTTCCACTGCTCACCCCCTTAACCTCATTCATTATGTTGTCCACCTCCTTCAAGGTAAACATACCAGCCAAGGCACAACACTCTAACTGCACACGTACCTCACCCCAGTACTTAGAGTTCTTGTACTGACGCATGTACCCTAATGGATTGCGTCTGCTAGGTGATACCTCTGCTACCTTAACTGAATCTACATACACACGAACATAACTCTGGTTGTCAAATGACCCATTGGTATTACTCACTGTGATATTCATTACTGCTGCTCCTTAAACATATCATTACAAAACTCAACTGCACTGCCATTATACACATCTTCAAGTGTAAGTACACACTCAGAAACTTTATCCGCTTTAGACAAGTCAACCACCTGCACATTATGTGAGGGTTCAAGTGAGTCAAGGTGCAATGCTGCCACTACAAATGCTGCGACCATAATCATAACTACTACTCCTAATGTAAACCACTATGACCCCACGTTAAATGGGGTCTATTTTTGTAGTACTACCTAGTACTTCAAGCGAATGAATAAGGTAATGCCAACTCTTGGAAGGCATCACCATTGACTATGGAGTTGATCTTATCCTCCATCACCAACTGCTTCTTGGTAGGGCAAGCCTTAGACTCTACATGAGTAGACATATGAGTAAGCACATTGTACACACGATATGATGTGTCACCCATAGACTTGTACGTATCGTGAATACCCATGATACGATCAAGCATAGCTCGGTTCACTACCTTACCGCTACGGGTTTGTGTACTTGCTACATGTGTTGAGTAGAAGTTGATTGCATCATAGCGAGACACTGGTACACCCTGCATCTGCTTCATCTTGTGAGCATCCTGCTGTAGGAACTCAGGCCACTTGGCTGCTACTGCACCAATACGCTCTGGCTCTGCACCTTGAGTGTTTAGCTGTGACAGTGAGGTGTTCTCTGACATAGAGGACTGACCATTAGCACACCACAAACGATAGATCATAGCCGCTATGTTTAGCTTATGTGTTTGGTCATGGCTGTTGCATACAGAAATCTTCAGTTGAGTTGGCTCCCCTACGATAAGATCAAAGTTCTCATACGGGAGAATAATATCAGCCCTCATACCTGCATTGTTGTTGAAGCTACGGAATTTAGTCTCCGCATTATCCAACTGTAAACCAGAGTGGTATAGCCCCTCTCGTAGGGAATCCCATAGGATAGAGAAGTTCTGTGGTAAATGGTTACGCTTACCATCACCGATAACTTCATCAGTCAATGGGTTAATCGTCCACCACTTACCTGCTACCTCGTAGCCATTACGCATCTGCTTCTCACGTACTGGCTTAAAGTTTAACTGCTCTGGTAGTGCTGGCAATGTTGAAATCTTAGTTAATGCGTTCATAGGTATTCCTTTAAGTATAGTTAGTGTTGCCTCCCTGTTACAGGAGGCGTGTTAGTTTAATACTAATTAAATTACTGGGATAATTGGTAAGCTATCATCACTGGTGAACAATGCACCTGCATCGTTACCTTCATCATCCCTAGATGGATAGATAGCTACCCCATTATCTAAGATGATAATCACTGAGCGTGACTGCCACCCCATGTACTCTACTTCTTTCTTAGTCATGTAACGTACATGCTGTATGGTACGGCCTGACAATAGCTTCTTACTATCATCCGTCCACTGCTTTACTATCTGTCGTTCAGTCATACCCTACCTCCACATGCTAATGAAGGGCATTGATGGGGGCATAACATGAGTAGGCTTAGACACATACAGTGCTACCCTACCGACATGAATATGAACAAACGCATCACCACTAAACAGGTTAACATCATAGCGAAACTTAATCTTACGCAACCGACATTTAACATGGGGTAAACGTGCTACTACTGCTGATAAAATCTTCATACTTACTTCCTCTTGTTGCAGTACTACCTAGTACTACAGATTAAATGGAGCAAGAACCCTTGCCCCCCTGATTACTGATACCATTATATCAAGTGTAGTTACCCTTGTCAAGTGTAACCTTTTTAGCAAACAAAATATCCTCAATGCGTACTCGCACTGCAAACGCTTTACGATTGATAACCTTTTTATGGGCTTCCTTAATCATTGCAATGCGCTTGGCATCCTTCGCTGTATATACAGTATTCATACGTCACCCCTATTATCCATTAGTTTTAGCTGGTAGAAATCATCCATATCAAGGTCTACCTCACTATAATAAATGCGATATGACTCACCTGATTCCTCTCCCTCTGCTGAGAAGTACCCTTCCTCGTCCCTAGCGCAAACAATTCGCATACTTTCATACTCATACGCATCATCGTCTTTTTTATTTTGAATGTATATAGCTGCATGTGACACTAACTTTGCCACCTTCTCTTCATACGGATTCATACGTCACCCCTCTTCACCATCAATACCGCCACCAGCCCATCAAAATCCTCTGATGGCCCCAGTAAATATGCGTACTGACGAACCGTCTCTATTGAGACCTCATGTTCCCAAGCCAATGACCCTAAATACTCTGTACGATTCTTGTACCCGTTCTCCTGATACACATCGGCCCTTATGGATTGATCTATTTTACGCTCTAGTTGAGTCATAACTTCACCCCTACTTAGTTACAAACAATACAATGTCTTCACCTGTCGTGAGACTTGTCACTGGAATAGCTACCCCATTCTCTGGTGGTGGCTGAGAACCTACATACGTCCATGACTTACCTGCTTCCAAGTCAGCCTTAACTGCACTGACAAACTCAGGATTATCTAACGTGAACATTGCACTCATTAACATCATACCTATAAACATAACCTACTCCTTATTTTTTAAAAGTTTATCTACTGCTACACCACACAACACAGCTACAACCATAGCTATTCGTGCATCATTGGTGAATAGGGAAGTAACCACTACACCTATCACCATACCCATTACAAACCTAACTAATGTGTTCATGCTACCTCCCTAATCTAACGTATGAAAAGCATTAAGTTCATCGCGCCATTTTTGTTCCTTACGTTCAGCAGCATTGGCCTTACGTTCAGCAGCAAGTATTGACTTGTTATCATACCAATCATCCTCTAAACGATCCGCTTCCTTACCCTTAACTAGCGTCCAGTTAGCTGTGTCTGTACACAGAACATACCATGAGGGGGTAGGCTGCATATTCATTCTCATGTATATGTGCTCGTTTTCGTCATTGGTTATTAACTCAGCGACCCTTTTAATTTTCATTGTTATCATTACAAATCCTCCTCAAAAATTTCATTAACTTCATTCAACTGAGAGGCAGATAAAATCTCCTGATTCTCTGCTATCTCCCACCTCTGAGCATCACGCTCAACCATTAGAAAATAATCCTTAATAGGCTTGGGGGCTTGCTCCACCCACTTATTCCACTGAGCCACACGTTCTGCCTTGGGCAGTATTACAATTTTATTATCGGTCATATTGATTCCTCACTTCCGTTTGGTTTAAGTCATTAAGTTCTTTGTGCGTATAGAAATACTTGTCACCATCTAGGCATTTGATAACACCAAACTCTAAAGCACTAGATAATAATTCTTCTTTACCCCACCCAAAATTATCAATAGCATAGTTAAATTTGGGTGCATACATACTCCAGAACATATCACCTGTAAAAACAATGCGTTGCTCCCCATTGATGATAGTGTGTTCAACAAAATTAGTCATAATATTTTCCTTATTATTTAAATTGTGCAGTACTACCTAGTACTACAGTCCAGCATATTCGGCAACACTCGTACTGAGTGCTACCTGATATACCTAAAGAACCTGATAGGTAGGTACAAACCTCTCAGTGTTACCCCGTGTATCCACAATGAATACCTCTTCTTCGGGCTTAACGTCCTGACCCTTAGCCACCTTGTAAGTGAGCCACAACACCTTGTTCCTATGCTTTAGGTTTTCAATGTCGCTAATGTCACCACTCACAACATCCTTACCTAAGTAACGATCAGGCATTGGGCCGATACCAACCACTGACATTGGCGCATCGGTATTGAGTGCCACTGCTACCTGTTTCTCATAGGCAATTGCCTTGCTATAGCTGAACATCAACTCATAATTGCGAGGCAATTTAGTGAGGCGTTTAGCCATCTTTGTATAGTCAAAGAAGTTGATGTTAGGGAACCGATCAGGTATAGCACCATACGCTTTTAATTCCCATTGAACGTCCGATATAACATTCAATCTAACATACGGAACAACCCCAGTTTTAGCGCATAGCTTTTCAAAGTTAACTAACTCTTTGCATAACTGAGTTATAAACCCCTCACGATCTGCCATAAGCCAATCGGTTTTAGCTTGCCTAGAATCCCTGACATTATCAAAGACCCCACGACCACTGCTAATCAAACATGACTTTGCACAACCTGCAATATGTCGCATGGGGCATAGTGTATCGGTAGGATGCAAGGATAAACCTGCTACCCTAATGGTAACGTCCTTATTGTTTTTCTTTAACTTGGTGTTGCCACCGCTTGTATCTAATAACTTCATAACAAAACCTCTTTAGTGAATTTGTGTAGTACTAGCTAGTACCACAGTTTTGGTGCCATCAAACTAAATGACAAATACATTATTACACTTATACTTACACTTGTCAATAGCACCAAACCATAACACCAAATTGTGCTATGGGGTTGAACTACTGTGGTACTACCTAGTACTACAACCAGTGGGCCAGTGTATATGCTATCTGACCTGCTACAACCGCACCGCATAGGCCATACACAAGCGCATAAGCTATAGTAAGGCTAGTACTAGGGTTAACACTTGCACCCCTTACACGGCGTTTTAGAGTGGGTCTAGTGCGTACTACTAGTTTGGGGTTTATGTTTTCGGGTTTAGTGTTATTCATAGTGCATCACCTGCTAGGTTTTTTACTCGTTCAAAATCACTTACAACATAGGGTAAATCAAAGTCACTATTGGAATCAGGGCCATTGATTGCGCTTAACCATATCAACCATGCCTTTGCATTTTCAAACTCGCCTACCACTACCACTTTTTTACCCTTAGATCCCAATACAGAATCTTTTGTGTATGTTTGTATATGCTTAATATAAATCATAATCGTACCTTTATTTTTAAGAGTTTTGCAGTACTACCTAGTACTACACGTCATACCTACTTTCATCAAAATTAATTTCAGCCTCACTCCATTCAATAGCATCAATCCTATCGTGCAGAGCTTGGATTTTAAGAGAATTATTTGTCAATTCCATAGTGCCATAAGCGTTTAACCTTACTTGAGAATTTTCCAATGAAGTTATTTCTAACTCTAATAAGCGTAACAATTCTCGGTTGGTTCTACCACTACGGGCTAAACATGACGTTTCAATTCCTTTACTAACTGTATAACAATGCATAAGATCACCTTTATTTTTAAGAGTTTTGCAGTACTAGGTAGTACTACACTTCGGGATTGTTAGCCCATTTATATACTAGCAGTACTAGGTAGTACTACAAAACCAGCATATAAAAGGAATAACAAAGGGTAACCATTGGCTACCCTATGCTACCCTATACGCTTACTTGGCAGCGTTTTTAAACATGGTTGCAATCAGCTTAGGATCATGGCTATTAGCTTCGCATAATTCCAGCATATAGGCCACCAATTCAATATCGCTCAATGCTTTTTTAACTATATCAGTGCCAGCTTCGCCAGTGCCTTCTGGGGCTTCTGGTTGCTCGGTGGGTTCTACTGCTACCACTTCGCCATTTTCAATGGCATACGCTTCGGTTTCATCTGCATTTTTGGCTTTTATCCACTTTTTAACATTGCTTCTCAATATCTGAACTGAATTACCAGCATAATCAGTGGCTTTTTTGAATGTTGCAATAATATCAGCATTTTCAAACAACCAAATCATATCGGCACGATCACGTTTTGTGACTATAGCTAGTGGTGAATCTGCAATAGCAGCACCAAAACCCTTGTTATCGGTGTTCCCGTCTTCATTGATAAAACGCTTACGCATATCCACCAAAGTGGAACCAATTTCGGCCCATGTTTTCATGTTGTTTCTGGATTGAGTGATAATAGTCTTATACTTCTTAGCATGGGCAGAACATTTTTCAGCCAATTCTAGGGCCATTTTTTCTTCAATGGCAAGTAAAGCCTTTTGTGCTTTTGTTAGTTTAGGCTTAACCTCAACCACAATCCCTGTATTAATCAATTCCCTTTGAGCATCAATACCCTTTGAGATTTCAGCGAAAACTTCAGATTGAACATTCATTGTATTTTTAGACATAATATTTACTCTCTTTAATTAGTTTTATTTCCTTACTTATCTAAGCAAGTGGAACAAGCTTAATCGCTATTGAGTTACACTGCAAGCGTTAATTTATAAATAAGTGTAATTAAATTATATATCATTGAATTGTATAGGTTTTTATTTTCATTTAATTTGTATCATTTACTGTATCGGTCTATATGTATGGGTTTTGTGGTACTAGGTAGTACTGCTAGTGGTGGTATTAGTGTGGCTATTAGTGTGGCTATTAGTGTGGGTATTAGTGTGGCTATTAGTGTGGGTATTAGTGTGGCTATTAGTGTGGCTATTAGTGTGGGTATTAGTGTGGCTATTAGTGTGGCTATAGTACTAGTCTTTTATGTCTAGCTATCGTGTATCATTTTCTATGGGGTATGGTATTTTGTATTCCCATTTTACGAAGTATCGCAACATCTGCAATGTCACACTAAAGGTTAGCACTAAATGCTAGCCACTGATTAGATAACAGTTACCATATATAGCTAATATGGGGGCCACTGGATCAATATCCCGTTGATATATGCACTATCGGGAGGTTTTTTCCGCTAAAAGAGTCTTGATCTTTGACATAGTAGAAGCGGCATGGGGGGCTGGGGCCATGGGGATACCCTCCGTTAGCGTATATGTTCTAATACACAGAAGAGGAAAAACAGTCTGTAAACCACTTTCACTAAAACACACAACTTATACACATAGTTATACACACACGCAACAACCGGGGGAGAACATATAAGGTTCACACGGGACATGTACGTACCTAAATGCGACACTCTAATAAATAGTGCTTGACATTTTCAATACATAATGGTATAACTGTCTTGTTGCTTTTTATGACTGCTTCACTTAAGGTATTCATATAAGGTGCCTTCCTCTAAGCACTTAAATGCCTTTCTAAAGTCTTCTCCTAAAGGAAAAAGCACTTAAAGTACCTTCCTCTAAATGGCTTATCTGCCAAACACCTTAACTGGTAGCCTCTAGTTGGCTAAATCGCCAACACCTAAGGTGCAATCACTCAAACCCTAGATCGCCAACACTATAAATGTATTGTAATTTGAATGCTATGAACTAAATTGTAGTCTAATAGTAAATAAACCTTGACATTTAAACTAATATGGATATAACTGTACAACATGGATACAAACACGGATACGTTTGATACACGAACAGACGACATGCTCCTTGAAAAGATGTATAAGCTTCTAGGGGAGAACAAGTTGATGCAAGCTAACCTGCCTCACTCTACTACGTACTACGTAAGAGAAGCATTACACGCAAGGACAGGCAAACGCTACACATTCAAGCAGATCAACATGGCTATTAACCTCTTTGAAAAGAGAAAGAAAGAGACTTTATGAGAACACTATCAGAACAGCAGCAGTTATTCCTACAGGTACTCTTTGAAGAGGCTAATGGGTCTATCACAGAAGCTAAGAAGCTGGCTGGCTATGCAGCAACTACATCAACTACCTCTATCGTTAAGTCTTTGAAGGACGAGATAGCAGAACATACGCAGATGTACATTGCCCGTAACGCACCTCAGGCTGCAACAGCTATGGTGTCTGCCTTACGTGATCCTACACAGCTAGGAATCAAAGATAAGATGAGTGCTGCTAAGGATATGATGGATAGAGCAGGATTTGCAAAGACAGAGAAGGTGGAAGTTAAAACAACAGGGGGCATAATGCTCCTACCACCTAAACAAGATTAGCAGGAACACTAAGCACTTACGCCTAAGATAAGATAACTATAATGAGTGGCTTATAGTGTTCCTGCTTTCCCCTTTATGGAAGTAAATAACATGGAAGCAATAGCAATGCCCAGTGCAGGTGAGTACGAACTACCTGACATTGATATGGATTCATACGAATGGGTTCCTATACCTCGCATAGGTAGGACTGTACCCTTTGGATACATGCTATGTGAAGATGATACCGATATACTAGTACCTATACCAGATGAACTAGACTTACTTGAACAAGCTAAGAAGCATCTAAGGTTATACTCCTATCGTGAAGTAGCCGCATGGTTAACTACACAGTCAGGGCGTAGCATTTCTCACATGGGTCTAAAGAAGAGACAAGACAGTGACAGGAAGAACAAGACTAAAGCTAGAAGCGCAAACTACTGGGCCGAAAGGTACGCCAAAGCCAAAGCGATTGCGGAAAAGTACGAAGCGCACAGAAAAGGTGCAAGAAACTTTGCAGACAGACGCTTTACCTAGCACTGTAGCACTAGCAGAGCAGTTAGAAGAAGTAGATGTAGCACAACAGAATATAATCTTTTCACCTAATGAAGGGCCACAGACGGACTTCTTAGCTGCTGGTGAAAGAGAAGTGTTGTATGGCGGCAGTGCAGGTGGGGGCAAGTCTTACGCAATGTTAGCTGACCCACTGCGTTACATTACACACCCTCAGTTCTCAGGGCTGATACTACGACACACGACAGAAGAATTACGAGAGTTAATCTGGAAGTCTCAGGAGTTATACCCTAAGATAATTCCCGGAATTAAGTGGTCTGAACGTAAGATGACATGGACGGCTCCGTCAGGTGGGAGACTTTGGTTTTCCTACTTAGACAAGGATGATGACGTATCACGTTACCAAGGTCTATCCTTTTCTTGGGTAGGGTTTGATGAACTTACACAGTGGGGTACACCATTCGCATGGAACTACTTAAGATCACGATTACGTAGTACTGCACCAGAACTGCCTATCTTTATGAGAGCATCCACTAACCCCGGAGGTCGTGGTCATGCTTGGGTAAAGAAGATGTTCATTGACCCTGCTCCGTATGGTAAAGCCTTTGATGCTACTGATTCAGAGACAGGTCACCCAATGGTGTATCCATCAGGTCACTCCAAGGAAGGACAAGCACTATTCCGTAGGAAGTTTATTCCTGCAAAGCTATCCGATAATCCTTACTTGACTGAGACGGGCGACTATGAAGCAAACTTATTATCATTACCTGAGCAACAGCGTAGACAACTATTGGAGGGCGATTGGGACATTGCAGAAGGTGCAGCTTTCCCTGAGTTTAATCGGTCTATACATGTGGTGGAATCGTTTGAAATACCCCGTAACTGGACTAAATTCCGTTGTGGAGACTATGGCTATGGCTCTTACTCCGCAATTGTTTGGTGTGCTGTAGCACCTAACGAGCAGTTAATTGTTTACAGAGAGATGTATGTATCAAAGGTATTAGCGGAGGACTTGGCTGATATGATACTTGAAGCAGAGCAAGGTGATGGCCCTATACAGTATGGAGTACTAGACTCTTCCTGCTGGCATAAACGTGGTGACACTGGCCCTAGTATAGCTGAACGTATGGTTGTTAAGGGTTGTCGGTGGAGGCCATCAGATAGATCCAAGGGTACGAGAGTATCAGGCAAGAACGAAATGCACAGACGCTTACAGGTAGACGAGTTCACTGAAGAGCCTCGTATGATTATATTCAATACCTGTAATCACCTTATATCTCAACTACCGACTATACCTTTAGATAAAAAGAATGCTGAAGATATAGATACTAATTACGCACATGATCATTTATATGATGCACTTAGGTACGGGATTATGTCCCGTCCTAGATTTGGTGTATTTGATTATGACCCTGCAACAGCAAGACCCAACAGTCAGTACTTAGCAGACCCAGTGATGGGCTATTAACTTAATATTTTGTGAGTAACAAATGGCAGAACCAACGCAAGAACTAAGCAGTGAATCCATAGCTTTAGATGATGTCTCTGATGCAGTGGACGAAAAGCTGTATGTAAGTAGTTTAGTTTCCCTAGTACAAGAACGCTTTGTAAAAGCAGAAACTTCTCGTAGGCAGTATGAACAACAGTGGCTACAGAACTACAGGAACTATCGTGGTGTGTACAGTGATGCAGTTAAGTTCACTGAGGCTGAGAAGTCCCGTGTATTTATTAAGGTTACTAAGACTAAAGTACTAGCTGCATATGGTCAGATTACTGATGTGCTATTCAGTGCAGGTCGCTTTCCTTTATCCGTAGACCCTACTGTTTTACCAGAAGGTATCTCAGGAGATGTTCACTATGACCCTGCAGCAGAAGGTGCGGAAGAGTCTTCTCCTTATGGCTTTGCTGGCGATGGTAATGAACTACCTGCAGGTGCTACAGAATCCTCATTAATGCTAGGCCCACTAGAAGAAAAGCTAGAGGGTAAAGATATGAAAGAAGGTATGGGTTCATCTCCTACCTCAGTTAACTATAACCCTGCCATGCTTGCTGCAAAGCGCATGGAGAAGAAGATACATGACCAGCTAGATGAATCAGAAGCAACTAAGCAACTACGCTCTGCTGCATTTGAGATGCCCCTGTTTGGCACAGGTATTATGAAAGGCCCAATGGCTGTAGACAAAGAGTATCCTAACTGGGACAAAGAAGGTAACTACATTCCAGTTACTAAGACTGTACCTAAGGTATCTTATGTCTCTGTATGGGACTGGTATCCTGATCCTGATGCTGCTAGTGTCAGTGATTGTCAGTACTCTATTCAACGCCACAAGATGAATCGTAGTCAGATACGTGAACTTAAACGTAGACCTTTCTTCCGTAAAGATGTTATTGAAGCTGTTATCACTCAAGGTGAAGGCTACGTTAAGAAGTATTGGGAAGACGACTTACAGGACTATCAAGTAGACTCAGGCGTAGATCGTTTTGAGGTACTAGAGTACTGGGGCGTTATGGACATGAAGACTATTGAAGAGCATGAAATTGAAGTGCCAGAAGAGTTAGAGTCTGCTGACGAACTACAAGTTAACATTTGGGTATGTAATGATCGTGTGATTCGTTCAGTGCTTAACCCATTCAAGCCAGTACGCTTACCTTACTACGCTGTACCCTATGAGCATAATCCATACTCTATATTTGGCATTGGCCTTGCAGAGAACATGGACGATACACAGACTCTTATGAATGGTTTTATGCGTATGGCAGTAGATAATGCTGTACTGTCAGGCAATTTAATCTTTGAAGTAGATGAAACAAACCTAGTTCCGGGCCAAGATATGCAGCTATATCCGGGAAAAGTGTTCCGTAGGCAAGGCGGTGCGCCCGGCCAAGCACTGTTTGGTACTAAGTATCCTAACGTATCAGGTGAGAACTTACAGCTATTTGATAAGGCACGACAACTAGCAGACGAGTCTACAGGCTTACCTTCTTTCTCACATGGACAGACAGGTGTTACAGGTGTAGGTCGTACTAGTTCTGGTATAAGTATGTTGATGAATGCTGCTGCTGGTGGCATCAAGACTGTTATCAAGAACATTGATGATTACTTGTTAGGGCCAATGGGTAAGAGTTTCTTTCACTTTAACATGCAATTCAACTTTGATGAAAACATGATGGGTGACCTAGAGGTCAAAGCCCGTGGCACAGAGTCTCTCATGGCTAATGAAGTACGTAGCCAACGCCTACTACAATTCCTACAGGTCGGTGCTAATCCTGCCTTGGCACCTTGGATGAAGTCACAGTACATCATCCGTGAGATTGCTAAGTCAATGGAACTAGATCCTGATAAGGTGACTAACAATGTTGAAGAAGCACAAGCACAGGCTATGATTATGCAGAAGCAACAAGCAGAAGCACAAGCACAAGCTGGCCCTGCAGAAGGCGCACCTCAACCATCTGATCCTACGGGAGCAGGTAACGGAAACATAGGAATGGGTCAAGTACCAACTCCGGGCGAAGAAGGATTTAGTGGCAATGAACCTGCACCTACTGAAGCCCCTATGCAATAACAAGGAAACTTGGGGGTCGTACATAGAGTATATGGATTACCTCATAGAGCAACAGCACCGAAAGATGGAACAGACTACTAACAGTACGGAACTGTTCCAAGCCCAAGGTGCTATTCAAACCTTAAGATCTTTAAAGTATTTACGAGAGAGAGTGAACAATGACAAATAAGTATCGCAGTGGTTACGCAGAAGGCGGTTTCTTAGATGATGGTGCAAGTGTAGATCCTGTATCAGGCAATGAAGTTCCTGTTGGTTCTTTAGCCGAAGAGGTACGAGACGATGTGCCAGCACAACTTAGTGAGGGTGAATTTGTTGTACCTGCTGACGTTGTACGTTTCATTGGCTTAGATAAACTTATGAAGATGCGTAATGCAGCTAAGGCTGGCCTTGCGGATATGGAAGCTGAGGGTCAAGTAGGTGGACAACCTGCTCCTGCTATGGAAGATCCTATGATGGATGATGACATGGAGATGGATGCTCTTATTGATGGTATGGATGGTGGGGACTTTGAGAGTGCGGTACAGCGTTTTGCAGAAGGGGGATCTGTAGCAGAGATGCCTACGTATGAGACATATACAGGTCGTAAGTTTAATGAGAACGTCACAGTAGAGTATACGGACTATACCAATGATGCAGGTGACATTATTAAAATAAGAACTGTTAAAGGTAAACCTTTAGAAGAAGTCCCAGAAGGGTACTATCAGGTAGGATCAGTAGAGGAAGACAAAACAACAGGAGGCTCAGGCTCAGGAGAAAGTGCTGTACAAACACGTAGTACTGTTAATAGTGGCCCTAGCATGGGGGCAGCACGAAACAAAGAATATCAAAACTCTATTCAACGTACTAATGAAGAAAACAAGTCCCTTAGGATTACGCAAGAGCGATCTTCTGTACTCAATGCAATGCATAAAGATAATATGTCACAACAAGAAGTAGATGAACTGTTTGCTTCTATGACTCCCATGGCTCAGGCAGAGTATGACACTAGATTCCGTGACCCTAAGTACGTAGATAAATATATGGCAGGTAATAAGTCTCCTGTAGAGTTAATGATAATTGCACAAAAAACAGTAGACTCACGCAACCGAATGAATGGCAACCTAGAACTAAATAGTGCTATTTTACCTACAGGCGATCCTATTGATATAGAAGGAACATTAGAAGGTTTATATGAGGCTTTTGTTGCTACTAAAGCAGGTATACTCGCACTAAAAGACTTTGGTAAAGACGGAGTACTACGTAAATTAATAGGGGGTGAAGGGGAACGTAAAGGTAATAATACGCAGCCTACTGTTACCTCAAAGCCAGTTAAGTATGATCAAGCCCACTGGCGTAGCCGAATGTCTGAACTAGGTAAAGCAAATGTAAGCCCTGCCGATATTCAAAAGCAGCTACTTCAAGAACAAAGAGCAGTAGTTGCTAACAGTGGGGGTACTGTAGATGCTTATGGTAATAAGGTTATGCGCGAACCCGGACAACCTGCACCACGTACAGTATGGGATGACATTGCTGAGGTACAGGCAAGCCAGAAAAATACTATAGACGTTAATGTAAAACGAGCTGATCCTGCTGCTGTATATAATCCATTTGCCCAAGATGTAGTTGATAGAGATAAAAAACTACTTGAACAAATGGCTCCAGCAGAATTACCTACATCTTCTGTTGCACTACCTAACCTCTTTGCCCAAGATTCAGTTGATAGAGACGATAAACTACTTAAAGAAATGAATGGTGTTCCCGATTCTTCACCAGAAGTAACAGGTACTCCCGATGATAATACTACAGGATTTGTTAATACACCTACACCTCTGGCCCAAGACGTAGTTGATAGAGATAAAAAACTACTTGAGGAAATGAATGGTGTTCCTGATTCCGTAGTAGATGCATCAGAGTATCAAGATCAATACGATGCAGCTTTAAAAGAACAGCTTAATTATAATGAAAATTTCTTTGACGAGCAATCTCAACTTAAACTTAGCGAGGGTGCAGGTACTCCTACTACTACAGGTGCAACTTTAGGCACTACAGGTGCATTAGGTACGTTAACTCCTACACAAGAAATGGTAAGGCGGCAGTTAGAGTTCCAACAATACGCAATTGATAATGGACTTGACCCTGCTACTGTAACGGCTGCACTAGAAAAATCAGGTACTCAACTAGGATTAAATGATTTATTAAATAGTTTAATGGGTACTAATGATCCTGCTGAAAATACTATAAGCAAGCGTCAGCAAGACGAACTAGATAGGCAAGCTAAGAGAGCGCAAGACGAACTGGATAGGCAAACTAAAAGAGCGCAGGATGAACAAGATAGGATTAGGGATAGAGATAGGAAAGCAGTTGTTAGAAATGAAAAGAAACTAGCGGATGAACTTGCAGTAACTAATCCCGTAGCAGCAGCTACATTAACAGATCAGCAACGTAGGCAGCAATCTCAAACTACTGTGAATAGTGGTGGTGATCCTAGCAATAAAAAAGGTGACAACAGTGGCTATGGTGGTGGAGGTGGCTCAGGGGCTGCTGGAAAAGGGGCAGGTACTGCAAAGAGTGGGTACAGCTTTGGCCTATCTCAAGGCGGTCTAGCTACAAAGAATAAGCCAAAGATTAAGAAGATGCGTAATGATCCTACAGCAGGACTAGCATCTAAGAAGAAAGCAAAACAGAAAGCACAAGCTAAAAAGGGAGCTTTGGCAGCAAAACGCACTTAATACCCTTTATTGGCTACCTAAGATCGGGGGGTACAATACTGTACCTTCCCCACTGTTAGCCCCAACAAGAGAGTAAAATCATGGAAGCAATGCAAGCAGTAAAGAGTACACCTGCAGTTAAAGGATTTATGCGGGTAGATACTAAAGAAGCACGTATGAAGAGGGACGAGGAAGAGTTAGCAGCACTAAAGGCAGAGCATGAAATGTCTCCTGAGGAAAAGAAAGATGATGCAACACCTGATACAGCAGAAGAGCGATCCTTCAAGAAGCGGTACGGAGATTTACGTAGGCATCAACAAGAACAGAAGAGTGACTTTGAAGAACAGATTAAGTCATTAAAGTCTGAATTAAAAGCTACATCAACTGGTGACATGGAACTACCTAGCACCGAGGACGAGATTGCAGAGTGGGCAAGTAAGTATCCTCAAGTGGCTAACATCATGCAGACAATGGCATTGAAGGCTGCAAGGGAGCAGAACGAAACTCTTAGTAATCGTATGAAAGAGATTGATGATCTGCAACTTAGTGCTAACAAAGGTAAAGCAGAAGCACAGCTAATGCAGATTCACCCTGACTTTGAGCAGATTCGTGAAGAAGATGCATTCCATGATTGGGTAGATGCACAGCCTAAATGGGTACAGGATTCTTTGTATCATAATGAATCAGACGCAACTAGTGCTGCTAGGGCAATTGACTTGTACAAGTTAGATGCTGGCATTACTAAAAAGAGTAAAGGAAAGAAAGGTAATAGCCGCAGTGCTGCACAGGACGTTAGTGTTCGTGGGGGTTCTGCACCAACAGAAGGCTCTGGTGAGATGCAATACCTAGAGTCTGATGTGGCTAAGATGGATATTCGTCAGTATGAAGAGCATCAAGATGCAATTGCTAAGGCAATGCGTAGTGGTAACTTTGTATATGACGTATCAGGTAAAGCACGTTAATATTAAATTAATGTTAAATAACTCTTGACATTTAACTAAAAATCAGTATAACTGTACAAAACCGCTGGTGTAGCTGGACTGATCCTCTAGTTGCACTAGCACGTTACGCAAGCGTAGGCTCCATTCGGCTACCCTATACTAAGTAACAAAATATGTTCTGCAAATTCGTGTATAACATATAAGCAATCACAATAGTAAATAGACAAACCTGCTCAGACAAGGCCCAGTGTTATACCGAGGCGATCAACTCACGTAACCTGCACCCTTCAACGACAGCCTCTATGGTATTGTAATAGCTCCATTACAATTTATATAGGAGTATATATCATGGCTTTTGCACAAGCGAGTGGTTATACCAACTTAAACTCAGGTAATTTTTCACCTGTAATTTATAGCAAACAAGTACAGATGGAGTTCCGCAAGTCAGCAATCTGTGAAGCTATCACCAACAGTGATTACTTCGGTGAGATTGCCAATGCTGGTGACTCTGTACGTATTATCAAAGAGCCTGAGATTTCTGTTAGTGCCTACACCCGTGGTACTGCCATTGCTACTCAGGATTTAACTGACGTTGATTTCACTTTAACTGTAGACAAGTCTAACTACTTTGCATTTAAATTGGATGACATTGAAGAGCAACAGACCCACATCAACTGGCTGACTATGGCTAGTAATCGTGCGGCCTATCGTTTGGCTGACCAGTATGACCAAGAAATCTTGGGTTACTTGTCTGGTTACAAGCAAGGCGCTCTCCATGCCAACGCTGGTGTAGTTAACACTACTGTCTCTGGCACTAAGGCTAATGCTGCTGCTGGTTCTGATGAATTGTTAGCTGCTAACAAGCTTAAGAAGAGCGACTTTGGCAACATCACTACTACTAGTGCTGCTGATCATTCTATCCCTCTAGCTGCCCGTCTATCTGGTGCTACTGCTGTAGCCACTGCTACTGCCACTCCGTTGCAAGTAATTGCACGTATGGCTCGTATCATGGATCAGAACAACGTGGACAAGCAAGGCCGTTGGTTGGTTGTGGATTCTGTATTCCAAGAAGTGTTAGCAGATGAGGATTCTCGTCTATTGAACATGGATTGGGGACAGTCTGGTGGTCTACGCAATGGTTTGATGTTGGACAACTTACATGGTTTCCGTGTATACGTTTCTAACAACCTTCCTTCTGTAGGTACTGGTGCAGCAACTGCTGGTTCTGCTAACCAAAACACCAACTATGGTGTGATTGTTTCTGGTCACGACTCAAGTGTTGCTACTGCACAGCAGATCAACAAGACTGAGACTTATCGTGATCCAGATAGCTTTGCCGACATTGTGCGTGGTATGCACTTGTATGGTCGCAAGATCCTTCGTCCAGAAGCTCTTGTCGTAGCAAAGTATAACGTAGCCTAAGCGTTATCACCGAGGGGGTGGGCAATCTGCCCCCTTTCTTTTATTATGTAAAGAGTAAAAATAATGGCAACTTATGTCTCACTTGCAAATGAAGTTCTCAGGCGGCTCAATGAAGTACAGATTGATACGGCTGGTGATGGATTTGATACTCTTAGAAATGTCCAAGCCCTTGCTAAAGATGCTATCAATAGTAGTATCAGACGTATACTGCAAGATGGTCAAGAGTGGCCTTTCATTAAAACAACTACAACTCAAACGCTACAAGTAGGCGTTACTACATATTCTTTTCCAGCCGATTATTCAAGTACCGACTGGGATACTTTTTATATTAAACAGTTAGCCTCAAAGGTTAATACTCCTGCAGTTCTAAAACCTATGCCTTATGAAGAGTACACACAGTCTCATAGGTCTGCTGACGATGTTGCACCAGCTACAGGTTTAAGTGCGCCAACACAAGTATTTCAAACGTATGACACTTCCTTTGGTGTTACCCCCGTACCTGATGCTGCTTATGAAGTAGAGTATACGTATTGGAGTACCCCAGCCTCACTTAATTTATTTGATGATGTAAGTATTATACCTGAGCGATTTAGCCATGTGGTTATTGATGGTGCCATGATGTACATGATGCAGTTCCGTTCTAACGCACAGAGCGCACAGATGCATCAAGCTTCTTTTGAAGATGGTATTAAAGCCATGCGTAACGTATTAATGGATGATACCTTTCAGATGCGATCCACTTATGCTGTTAGGTCTGGGCAACGCACATCTTCTAGGATAGCATAACAACATGGCTGATCAATTATCAGTACACAAATTAATGTGCAGAGGCGGCTTAGACACTAGCCGTGATGTACTAGCACAGGGAGAGCAATCCCCCGGTAGTGCTATTCAGATGGTTAACTATGAAGCTGCTGTAACAGGTGGCTACAGACGTATTAATGGATTTTCTAATTCATATGGAACAGTCGCTGGTGTAGGTTCTGTACTAGGTGTTAACGTAGCTAATGGTATTAATGATGGTATCTTAGCTTGCCGTAAGCCTAGCTCTGGTAATAACTACTTACACCGATGGAACAACTCTACCTCTGCATGGGTAGCTGTTACTTGCGGTGGTTCACCTACAATGACAGGTGTAAGCAAGGTTCGCTTTGCTAACTTTAACTTTGGTACTCCTAAGACACTGCTTACAGATGGTATTAATCCTGCTGCTACTTATGATGGTACAACGTACACACAGATAACAGATACTCATGCACCTACAGATCCAAAGTATGCTGTAAATTATGCCAATCATATGTTCCTTGCAGGTGATCCAGCACATCCTACTAAGCTATTCTTTAGCGCACCCTTAGACGAAACAGACTTTCACTCAGGCAATGGTGCTGGAGTAATTAATGTAGGCTTTGACATAGTAGCTATTAAACCCTTCCGAGATTTCCTATACGTATTTGGTACTAACGCAATCAAAGCATTGAAGGGTACTAGTACTTCTGACTTTACACTATCTAGTATTACACATGACTTAGGCTGTCTTGCTACTGACAGTGTTATGGAAATTGGTGGAGATTTACTATTTCTTAGCCAAGATGGATTACGTCCTATCTCTGGTACAAACAAGATTGGCGATATACAACTAGAGACTGTATCAAAAGGCATTCAATCTTTATTTACAGATATAGTATTTGGTATAGATTTAAATGGACTGTCCTCTGTTGTAATACGTCAGAAGTCACAGTTTAGGATCTTCTTTGCTGCGGCTGAGTCTCAAGGAGTTATAGGTGGCATACGTAGAAACCAAGAAGGATTTGGATTTGAGTTTGGTCAGCTATTAGGTTTAGAAGCTAGTTGTGCTGCAAGTGGCTATATAGGTCAGAATGAATTTGTAATACATGGTACTTCAACAGGTTTAGTACATCGGCAAGAACAAGGTAATAGTTTTGCAGGGCAAGATATATTTAGTTTATATCAAACTCCATACTTGTATATGGAGAACCCTGAGCAGCGTAAGATATTTCATAAGATAAATACTTATCTCAGAGCAGAGGGAGATAATTCTATTGTATTATCTATAGTGTATGACTATGAAGATACTGATGTTTTAAACCCTACTAACTATACAATGACTACCACAGGTGCTGCGGCTTACTACAATGAAGCTGCATATAATAGTACAGCTATTTTTGATGGTAACCCCTCACCAATACAGGCTACTAATATATCGGGTTCGGGTAAGTCTGTATCTTTTAAATATGTAACAAATAGCCAAGATGCTAGTCACAGCATACAGGGCTTAGTAATAACTTATGGCACTGGAGATTTAAGATAAAATGGCTGGTTATACTAGACAATCCGTTGCAGACATAATTGCAAACGCAGTAATCAAAGCGGCTCCCGTTAACGCAGAATACAATGCTATACGAGATACCTTTACTCACGCAACTGGTCACAAGCATGATGGATCTTCTACGGAAGGTGCATTCGTTCCTTTGATTTCAGATGTTGATTCATTTAACAAAGTAGTAGTAGATGCAACTAATGATCGCATTGGTTTCTTTGTACAAGTAGGTTCAGGTACAGTAGAGCAGCTACGCATCCAAGATGGGACATTTGTACCTGTTAGTGATTCTGACATTGACCTTGGTGCTGCTGGTGCTGAGTTCAAAGATTTATACGTTGATGGCATAGGCTACATTGATACCATTGCAGTGCATGAGAATGCTACTGTTGCTGGTACTCTAGGTGTTACAGGCTTATCTACACTAGCTAGTGTGGACATTAATGGTGGTAACATTGACGCTACTATTATTGGTGCTGCTACACCTGCTGCTGCAACAGTCACCTCACTAGTAGCCACTACCGCAGATATTAATGGTGGTAGCATTGATGGTGCTACTATTGGTGCTGGTACACCTAGCACAGTAGTTGGTACAACCATTACAGGTACTAACTTATTAGGCCCACTTGCAGGTAATGTCACAGGTAACGTAGCTGGTAATGTTACAGGTAATGTCACGGGCAACTTAGGTGGCAACGTAACTAGCTCTGGTAATAACGTACTAGCTACAGTGGACATTGGCGGTGGTACTATTGATGGTACTCAAATTGGTGCCTCTTCTACGAGTACTATTAATGGTACGACTATTACAGGTGCTAACTTTGTTGGCCCTATAGCTGGTGCAGTCACTGGTAATGTCACAGGTAATACTGCAGGTGTTCATACAGGTGCGGTTACAGGTGATGTAACAGGTAACATAACCAGTACAGGTGCAAGTTCATTTACGGACTTAACCATCAATGGTTCATTGAATATGAACGCAGGTACTGCTGGCACTGTTACAGGTTTATCGGCTCCAGTACAAGGTACAGATGCAGCTACTAAGACCTACGTAGATGCAGAGGTTGCAGCAATTGTAGATTCGGCTCCGGGTGCTTTGAATACGCTAAATGAATTAGCGGCTGCTCTAGGTGATGATGCTGACTATGCTGCTACTACTACTGCTGCAATAGCCACAAAGCTACCTAAGGCAGGTGGAACCATGACAGGTGCCATAGCTATGGGTACTAACAAAGTCACTGGTTTAGGTACACCTACGGCTGGCACAGACGCTGCACACAAAACCTACGTAGATGGAGTAGATGCACTTAAGTTAAATAAAGCTGGCGATACCATGAGTGGTGTCTTAGCAATGGGCGCTAACAAGATCACAGGCGTAGCTAATCCTACTGCAGCACAAGATGTAGTTACTAAAGATTACTCAGATACCTTATTTGGTTCTACTGCTGCGGCAGCTACTAGTGCAGCAAACGCAGCTACTTCTGAAAGTGGTGCTGCGGCAGACTTAGCATTAACCAACGCTGATGTTGTATTAACACATGCAGATGTTGTATTAACACATGCAGATGTTGTATCAACTAATGCAGACGTAACAGCAAGTGCTAACTCAGCATCTGCGGCAGCTACTTCTGCTTCAAATGCAGCTAGTGCAGCTACTACAGCAGCCAACGCTATTGTAGATGGCGCACCTGCTAACCTTAATACCTTGAATGAAATTGCAGCTTCTATAAATGATGATGCAGACTTTGTAGGAACTATGAACACCGCCCTTGCAGCTAAGGCTAGTACATCCTCAGTAACTACATCAATTAATAATCTATCAACAGTATATGATCCCATTGGTGCTTCCGTAGCAATGGCTATAGCTTTAGGAGGCTAACCAGATGGCTAATACCTTTAAAAACGCAGGTGTAGCAATTGGTACTTCACGTACTACATTGTATACAGCACCTTCAGCAACACAATCAGTAATCCATGCTTTGTACATCTCCAACATTGACGGAGTAAACGATGCAGATGTCACAGTGGAAGTCACAGTAGACGGAGGCACAACCTATCGCCACATCTGTAAGACAGTACCCGTCCCAGC
>Ga0070747_1000276_pt1 | contig 26249 bp, 30 predicted proteins | sample VirMetDEL_Mar_31_FD_77321 | JGI IMG/M metagenome (GOLD analysis project Ga0070747, IMG submission 77321) | Aqueous microbial communities from the Delaware River and Bay under freshwater to marine salinity gradient to study organic matter... | ecosystem: Environmental > Aquatic > Marine > Coastal... | reverse complement strand
TCACTTGTTGCGACGGCATCCAATCCAGTAGCTACCCTGTCGGCGGCTGTTGCGGCGGCATCCAATCCAGTAGCTACCCTGTCCTCACTTGTTGCGACGGCATCCAATCCAGTAGCTACCCTGTCGGCGGCTGTTGCGACGGCGTCCAATCCAGTAGCTACCCTGTCCTCACTTGTTGCGACGGCATCCAATCCAGTAGCTACCCTGTCGGCGGCTGTTGCGGCGGCATCCAATCCAGTAGCTACCCTGTCGGCGGCTGTTGCGATCTCGGCCAATTCGGCCTCCTCCTTATAGCCCAACGCCTCCAAGGCGTACTGTTTTGCCATCTCTTCGCCAGACTGCGTCACAGTGACTAGAATCGCCTCTGATAAGGCTGTTATAAATACTTCTCTCATTTTGTTACTGATCTGTCTATTGAAATTAGTCCGGCGATTAAATGCTTGGTGCCGCTGGCGTTGGTAAATTTAACGTCGTAGTACCAGGACGCTAAAGAAGTTCTATTAAATTGTTCTAATAGTTCAAAAGATAAAACATTAAAGTTGTAGCCCGAAATAACCAGACCTTTTCCAAGGCTTAGCGATATAAAAGGTTTTTCATTCACGTCCTTCTGGCTTTTTACGTCTAACCTAATAGCCGAGTACGTTCTCAAATCTATAGGCGCTATGGCCCCCAGCGGGGTCGTCATTAGGAAAGTAAGAGAAATCGGTTTGCCGTCTCCCTGGATTAACTGAATATTTAATAAGCCTTGCTTGTCTTTTTCGATTGTTGCCATTTTGATATATTTTAAAACGCTTTTTAAAGGTTATTTATTCTACATAGTAATGGCCTTCTAAGCTTATTTGAAAGGGGTTCCCGTTGCCCAAAAAGGTAGTGTAGCCCGCAAGATTATCCTTTCTATAGTTAAAATTGATATTTCCGCCAAAAGGGAGATTTACTCTTAAGTTGGCTATCTGCGCAGGGGTTAAAGTGGACCCAAAAATATAATTTAACCGAGACGACGAAACAGAAGACAGCCCAAAACTTGTAGGTATAGGGGTAAAGCTAGGCGCAACTATGCCGGTTATCTTGCAAATTCCCCCCGCCGAAGGCGCCCCAGTTGCTACGCCCGATACGTTAAGAGACCAGAAAATAGTGTTTCCTTGCCTATAGTAGATAAAGGACCGGTAATCATAAGTAAAAGTTACGGTTCCTGCAGAATCTACTAGCGTAAAATTTTCTTGAACTATTGGGCTAAAGATTGCCGCAGCGACTTCTATTTGTGGCCTTACAAAAATAACGCCTTGACTCGCGCTGCTATTAATTACCGCCGCCACGCTTATAATATTGTTGGGCGCAGCAGGCTTAGTAGACGTGAAGCCGCCCGCAACTGTAGGGGAAGCGTAAAGTATGTCGCCTTCAGAAAAAGCGCTGGTGTTTATTTTGCGTATCCTTCCGAACCATAAAACCTTTCCGGCGGCGCCGTTGGCGATTGTTTCCGCCGTGACCCCCATAAATACTTGGGATTCTAAGGACCCGTCCGCTAAGAAAAGAGCGATAAGTAGACGCCCAGACGCGCCTAAAGTTCCCGCGAATCTTACCGGCGTCCCTTTTGGGATGCTGGACCCCGTTTGATTTGTAACCGGATAAAAAAGGTCTTCGCCTATTTTCATTACGTAGCCGTTAAGCCTTATGTCTACGGTCAAATCGTCGGCGTCCCAAAAAATCACGCCTGCTTCTTCAGGCGTGCCGGTCGGCGTTGTGTCGAGTTGAAGAAACCCGGCCTTCATACCAAACTCGCCTAAATCTACGCTGGCTGATGCGCCGCCGTAGGGCACGAAGTCACCGGTTAAAGTGTTTTCTACATTTCGCCAAGTGTCAGTAAGGGCGTCGTACGCCAGCAGATCTCCGTTTTGTGGATCCACTACGACTATTCCGTTAAGGTCATCAAAGGATAGGCCCGCTGCTACTAAGTTTGAGGTCGGTATTAAGTACGCCTGCCCGGATCTAATTACTAACGTCACGTCTCCCGACACGTTAGTAATATCGTTTTGAACGCCGGCCAATAAATTACCGCGGCTTTGGGCGTCGTAAAGCTCGTCAATTAATTTCTGAACCAGCGCCCTATGCGTAGCGGCGGTAATAGGCTGGCCGCTAGCTAGCAGGGAATTTTTTAGTGCTTCTAGTTGCTGCTTAGTGTATGCCATTATTTCAAAATATCTAAGTATGAAAAACCCGAGACGAATAAAGCGCGGCGGCGTTTTGGCGCCCGTATGCTTTGCGACTGCTTAGCGCCCTTGCCTGTCTTCGTATAACTTACGCCGTCGAAAGTGAAAGGAACCGCGGTAAGCTTCGCCAGGGCTATGTTGGCGTCGCTGCTGGCCTGCCTAATCAGTACGGCCCGCTCCGCGGCGCTGCTTTGCTCAAAAGTTCCCTGGGGGTCCGTTGTTTTGCTCAGCCCGAACTGAGTGACATTTAACCCGTGCGAGCTGATAAATCGAGCATAGGATACTAATAGTAGGTAGCGTTTAACCGGCCCGTTAAGAAAAAAAGCCAGTTCAGGTCTTGCGGGATCCGGCGTCTCTGCCAATGATTCTAAATCCTCGTATAACTGCACGCCTAGGCGCGGCGCAAGGTCGTATTCCTGTGCGACGTATATGTGGGGGTTTATTTGATCCTCCGGAATATTCTGGGAAAACTTAACAAAGTTTGCCGCTGCAAAATCTGCTTTGGTAATCATTAAAGTCGTTGCCATTATTGAGCTGGGTTTAAATCCTCTTCCTCTTTTGTAACTAGCCACTTAGCCGCTTCGGCTTCATTGGCGGCGAAGCCTCCCCCGATCAAAAGTGCCTCGGCTTGTTCGTAGGTAACCTCGTCTTTATTAAACTTCCTGACGATTCTTAGTAGGTGCTGCATCTGGCGCCCGGTTAAGTTTGTCAGAGTGCTATTAGCCTCCGCGCCCGGCGCTGGTGCGCCCTCGGGCGTTGCGGGCTGCACGCTTGGCGCCGGGCTGCTTTTAAGGTCTATTTCAAATAATTCCTTTTGCTCCTCTGGTGTTAATCCTGCTATTACGGCGTCGGGTATAAAGTCGAAAGGCTTAAGCGTGCTTAGCGTAAAGTCGGCATTAACCGGCAGGCCCATAAGCTTAAGTTTTGGCTTAATTAGGTCGAAGGCTTCTTTGATTCTAGCCTGCCGCTTGTATACTGAAAGCGCGAATAGCGCTAACTGGTTTTTAAGTTCCTGTACGTTGCCTAGCTGGCCTTCTTTCGCTATGCCTATGAGTACTTCGGGCACATCAAAAATCCTAGCTACCCGCTTAGCTATCCTATCGCTGGCGCGGTCGGTTTGGTCTAAGATTTCGGCTACGTTAATAGTCGTAACGGTTGGCTTAAATTCTTCGGTATTGCCTTTTAGGTGTAAGATTGGGCTGGCGTCTTCGCCGGTAAATTCCTGTAGGCTTTCGTCGAAGTAGTCCTGCGCGGTTAGCCCGTCGTCGTCTTTATTTTGATCATCTATAGGACCGGTCGAAATTATTACCGGCGTCCTAAAGCCTTGTGCTATATTTCTTAGGTCTAGCTGGCTTATTTTGCCGTCGCTAATTACGTCTTCGATGGAGGCGTAGAAACGCGGCACCGGGTAAACGTCGTAGTAAAGCCCTAAGCCCTTGCGGAATACGTAAAGAACTTCGCCTAGTTGCTCGCCGTGGTCCCTAACTTGTTTAGCTATAGTTTGGCGCCTTTCTTCTGGCGCGCGCTCCGGGTCATATTCCGGGTAGATTCTCGTTTCGCCGTGGTTCTTACCTATTTCGCCCATAAGCGGATTAAACTCGAAGCCGGCGCCCTTGCGGCGCAGCGTCTTAACGTCTAGGCTATATAGTTTAACTATGTCGCCGGCGTTATCGAATATAAGACGAAGCGCGAAGCCTTCTAAGTAGGCTTCGTTTAGTGTAAGGTCTTCTAGCAGACCTAGAAGCGTCTGCCGCTTATTGGCCTTAGCGGTATCTACGCCCGGCATTATAAAGCCGTCGGCCTGTATAAACTGGCTAAGCCGGTTAGTGCAGGCCGTAGCGGTCCCGCTGTTATCTACCGCCGCTATAATTGCGTTAGGTAGGTTATCTAGTTCGCCGTAAAAATAATATTTATTAGACTCGTTTCGCTTTATGTGGGCTATCGCATTACGCGCGCCTTCCGAAAGCTTACGCTTCAAAGAAGAAAGCGAAGCGCTAAAGCCTGCGCCCGCGGTACTCGCGGAAGGCGCCGAAAGGTTTATAATTTTTTGCGCCGCGTTTACTTTCTTAGAAGCCATTGCTTAAGATTTCTTTTTAGTGGTAGCTTTCTTAGCTGGCCGCGGGTCGCCTGCCCCTCCGCCGCCCGTTACCGGCGGGTCCGCCGCTGTAGTAGGCTCTTCGGCTTTCGCCGTAGCGTCGTCAAGCATGTAGCTATAAGAAGTCGAAGCTTTTAAAAGTTTCTGATTTCGCGGGCTGGCTATAGTCGCGGCGCTTATTAGTGTGCCGTCGCTTAATACTATAGTCTGGTTTTCGTATCGCTTTTTAAATTTTAGCATGGTCGAAATTTTAGGTAAGATAAGTAAAAAGCCCTAACCCTAATAGGGCAGGGCTTCTTTTTATTTTTAAGTGTTAAGTGCTACTAAACCGGCCAAATAACTAAGGCGTCTAAAATAGCTAAGTCTTCCGCTAGCGTGGAGGTTCCCGGCACGCTTTTGAAGTATAGCTGCAGATTTTCGTGGTTACCGTTAAAGGCTACCGTATAGATATTACTATCTACTATAGCCGTACCGCTTCCGCCTTCAATACCCGAAGCCTTAAGGCCGAAGTTTGCGAAGTTTGCGCCTTTATTCATACCCCACACTTCTAATTCACCGCTATTCGTTTCTACTACCATAAAAACCCCTTCCACGTCTAGCAAGCTGTCTAGGGCTTCTAGTTCTTCCGGGGTGTTATAATAGGCTACTAGGTTTAGCCCGTGGTTACGAAGATTAAAGTTTTCGCCTACTTCTAGCGCCATAGCGCTATTATGCTTTTCACGCTTTCCGGTAAAGGTTATGAAGCCCTTACCTAGTGCAAAAGTTAAAGCCGTCATTACATTACCCGTCGCGAATACCGCGCTATCTAGGTCGGAAAGAAGGCCAATATATACGCGCTTATTTAAGCCTCCCGGCTTTCGGGTTGCTTCGCAGTCGGGATTTATACCCCTTACTAATTCATTACATGCCATAAGATATTTTTAATTTAAAGGTTAAAAGAAAGCCGGCTTTCACCCCGGCCCCTTATCTTATTGCGGTCTGTATAAGAAAATTTCTGCCGCGTACTTATATTCGATATCCGATTTCATACGGTTCTTAATTCTGTAAACGTCGTCGCCGGTTACGTCCCCAAGATACAAAACTCTAGCGTAAACCTCGTCGCTTAATAGGTCGAAGCCTAGGAAGACGTTACCCGGGTTCCATACCGCTATTTGGTTTTCATTCCAGTAAGGCATGGCTACTAAGTCGATATCTAGGTAAGGTATTAACGCATCCTGCGCAAAATAACCTTCTCTAGTAAAGCTTCCGCCCTGCCCCGAAATTAAGCCGTTAGCTACTCGGTACGCGTCCGCGATTCTGTCGCTTACGTGCATCTTAGTTCGCCCGTTGCCGGTGTTACTCATTTGCTTTTTAATCTTCTGCGGAATACTCATGTAAACCGAAGTAAGGACCGCTAGCACGTTAGACGGGTTAATAAAGAAAACCGTGCCCGAAGTCGCCGCCGTGGCGCCTGTGATCGCTTCCGCTACCGTTAAGACGTTCGCGCTAATAGCTACTACCGTAACGGTCTGGCCGTTAATAGTTGCGCCTCCTACGGTTTGGTTTCCGTCCGCTCCGATTACGGTAAGCGGGTCGCCTACTATAATAGTAGAAGCGTCGGCTACGGTAATAGACGCCACGTTAGCCGCGCCGCTAGTAATAGCCGTAATAGTTTGCTTAGCGGTGTCCGGTAAGGATCGCTTAGGCACGCTAGCGTCCGCTACCAAAGAAGGAAGCAGCCCCGGGTAAGCAGCGGAAAAAGAAGCCGTAGCTACTTCGCCAGTATTTACGCCCGCCTTACCTAGGATATAAAGCTGCTCGTTAGCGATACCCATTCTAGGCACGTAGATTTTTTCTAGAAGGAAGTTATAAAGGTCCGGCGTTAGTCGGTAGTCCTCGAAGCTTCCCGGGCGTTGCTGCTCCGATTCCCAAGTAGTACGCAACAGTTCCGCGTCGATTTGGTCCATAACTTCGTAAGCTACCATTTCTAGCTGCTTCTCGCTTAGTTCGATATTGCCTGACTGCGCGGTAAACATAGCGCTAGGCGTCTGTAAGTCGATTACGCGGTTAACGCCTCTTAGCGTTTCCTTATTCTTTACTGTTTCAATAGGAGTTACTAACCCCCTATTTACTAGGCCCGCGGGCGCTAGGATTGCTGGCGTAAGGTATTCAGCGAATAGCTTCCCGGCGTAGGTGTTTCCGTTAGGAAAATTAATATTAGCCATCTTTTTAAGTGGTTTTTTAGTTGTTAAATATTTTCAGCCTTAGCCATTGCGCGCGCTTTAATGCGTTCGCCCGGCGTAAGTTTTGCGAAGTCTACCGGTGCTTCTTTTTTCTTGTCGTCCGGGTCGCCTAGTACCGCGTTCTTCAAGTCTAGGAAGTCCGCGTTAAGCTTCTCTAGCTTCTTATTACCGTCTGCGATTAGCTTAGCCTGCGCCGCTACTTTAGCTTCTAGCTTCTGCTTTTCTTCTTCCATTGCTAAGGTAGTCGCCGCGAAGTCTGCCTTAAGCGCTTCCACGTCTTCTACCGGTGCGGCTTCGATTACTTCGGTAATTAGCCCGGCTTCGTCTACTACTATAGTAGTGCCGTCTTCTAAAACGTGGCTACCCGCAGGCGCCGGCGTTTCGGTTGGCAGGCCTTCTTCGGCTAGGTAAACGCTCTTACCTAGCAGGCCGTCTTCTTCGGCTCCGGCTATAAAAATAGCTACGCCTTCGCTCGTTGTGGTCGCCATGTTCTTAAGCTGCAATTTAAAAAGGTTCTTAAGCCCTTTTAGCATCTTTTCGAAAGCGCCTACTTTGTCTTCGTCTTTCATTTTTGTATTTATTAAAATTTGGTTTTGTTCTTTTTTGGCCTCTTCTTCTTTCGCTATAAGTTTTATATAGTTTTGGCTATAGGTAATAACCCGATTACGGAAAGCCAGCGCGGCGTAGTCTTCTTCTAGTATTTCGGTAGCGAAGCCTAACGCTATAGCGGTAGCCGCGTCTAGGTTAGTTTCTTCGGCCATAAGCGCCAGAATTTTACTAGCCTTATTAGGTCCCGATACGCTCGAATATACGCTAAGTATTCTTAAGTCGGTTTCGGCGAAGATTTGCGTAAGCGCCTGCAGCGTATGAAAGTTAAGCTTTTCGCCTGCTAGGTCTTCGCCACTTATCCACGCGTTATGTATAATAAGCTGCGAAGTAGGCGTAATTTTCCGAACCTTACCGGCTAAGAATATTACGCTGGCTATGCTGTTTGCGGTTAGCGCTACGGTAGTTACGTCGTACTCCTTAAGCTTATCGAATATCTTAAAGCCTTCTTCTACGCTGCCGCCGGGGCTTTTTATTACGGCCTCAAAAGGCCCGCCGCCGTAAGACGCCAGAAAGTTTTCTAGGTCGGCGAAGCTAAAAACCTTTTCGCCCGGCGCTAAAATCGTGTCGCCTTTCTGCCCTATTACGCCTTCTATATTTAGTACCTCCATAAATTCGCTAGTAAATTAATTTTTATTTGCAAAAAAATCACGGTACTTTCCCTTATAAATTTTAAGATATGTCCGAAAAAGACTTAGACCAAATTAAAGTGAACCTGCCGAAAGCCTTAAAAACCCGCTTCGCCGCTAAGGTAAAACGCGAAAATAAGACGCAGACCGGGGTTCTAAAATCGTACATACATAACTATTTAAAAGAATGATATACTTTAAACGCTTAGCGGCTGCTATCCTTGTTTTCGTGGCGCTGGCTTCCTTTCTCGTCGCCTTTCCTATCTTGTCTATATGGTACGTCGTTACCGGCGTAGACCTTTCGGAAAAACTTACTAAGTACTTTATAGGTAAACAACTACCCCGCTAAACTATGTCTTCTAACGCTAACTTCTGCGCCCCTGCGCTAGGTACTTACCGCCGGCTTATAAATAAGCTTCCGCGCCCGGTAGGCTTCCGGGGTTCACGCCGGCGGCGCCCGGTTTAAATTGTTTAAATAAATATTAGACTTTGTTTGGTATTTATTTAAACTTTGTTTAATATTGGGTATTAATTTAAACCAATCAAAAATATGGCATCCTATACTGAAGTGGCCGCTTACATAGGCAAAGACACAAAAGACCGAGCGGAAGCGAAGAAGTTTATAGAGACTTTTGCCGCTGAAAACGAGATAACAACCTCGGAAATTTTCAACCTTTACGCCGAGGCGGAAGGCGGCGCCAGAAGGGAAAGAGAACTAGAGGGCTATTTCGACTACTAAAATTTAAGCCCTACGGGGCTTTTTTTATTAGCTTAAATCGCTGCTAATCCTAACTAGTTTAGCCTCTGCGTTTACGCGGTTAATGTCGGTTACTTTCGTTACTATTTCTAGCTGGCTTATAGCTTGCTCGAAGTTTTGCTGGCTGTCTATTAAAGCCCTGCGGTCTAAAGCCGGCGCGCTAGATCGGGCTATAGCCCCGCCGTCGGCTAGGTGCCTACTACCTCCACTAAGCCAGCTTCGCCCGCCGTGCATTTGGTTAAAGGCCGAAAGCGCGCGAAGACTTTTATAGGCGCTTTTCTTCATTACGAAAAGCCCCTCGCCGCCTTCTACGTTGGCCACGGTCTGCCCGCCTACCGCTACGTCTACCCCGCCACCGGCGTGGCTAGGTCCGTCTATTCCTATGCCGCCGCCTTCTTCGAACTTAGGCGGCGCTTTGCTGTTAATCTTCGCTACGTTGGCTAAGCCCTGCGCTACGGTAGCCGCTGCCACTATCTGCCCGAAAGGCGGCGGAATAGTACCTAGCGCTAAGTTAGCCCCGCGGTAGGTATCTAGTAACGCCTGAAAGCTGGCAGCTATTTTACCCGCGGTGCTTTGCGCCCCGAAGATACTAATAGCGGCATTTAATACCGCGTCTTCGGCGGCTATCTGAGCGCTGGCGGTTTCGTCGGCTAGCGTCTTCTTCTCGTCGGCTAATACCTTATTGGCGTTTAGTTCGGCTTGTCTACTAGCTACCCCGGCGCTTACTTGTTCATCTTGTAATTGTCTTAGCTGCGCTTGTAGGTCCCGCTCTATAGCTAGCCGCGTCTGCGCGTCGATTTCGGCGTTAGTGCGGTTAACTTCTAGCTGCCCTTCTACCGCAGCGCGGCGCGTTTCTAGCGCTAGCGCTTCTACTTGGTCTAGTTGTGTCTGGTAGGTTTCTAGGTCTATAAGCCCGTCGGCGAATTGTTGGCGGACCTCATTAATGGAGTCCCTTATAGCTAGGTCCACTTCGGCGGCCCGGTTCTTAATCGCGTCTACGAAGTCGGCGTTAAGCTGCTTTTGAGTTTCGGTCGCTTGCTTTACCGCGTCCGCGTCGCGTACTTCTTGCGCTTTCTTTTCGTCGGCCGCCTGCTTTTCGCCCGCTGCCGCGCTTTCTTTTCGTAGCGCGTTAAGCTTGTTATTTAGTTCTATTTGCTTAGTAGCGCTCTCTTGCTGTAAGTTGGCTAGTTCTATTTCGGCGTCTATTACTCGGTTAATGTCGGCGTCCGTGCTACTGCTTAGGTCGTTTTTAGCTTTTAGTACTTCTATCCGTTGCTTCTGTAAACCTATAGCTTTAGCTTCTAGCGCCAGTTCTAAGCCTAGGGCTTTTTCGGAAGCGGCCGCACGTTCAGCCGTGCTTTTAGTAGTGTCTTCGGCTAGCTTCTTAAGGTCCTCTATGTTTTGCCGCCCTTGTGCGCGCTCTAGGTCTAGCGCCTTTTCGGCTCTAGTAATATTCTGTATTTGCTTTTCTAGGCCGGCGGCTTCCTTCGCTGCCGCTGCAGCGTTACCGGCTACTTCTAATAAGTTAATGCCGTCTACATTAGCTACCGCTTCGCCTACCCTATCCATGCCGCGGCTAACCCGGTCGAAGTCTAGCGTAAAAATGCCGGCCAGTACTTCGTCTAAGCCTTGGAAGGTAGGAATAATATTATCTGCTACCTGTTTACCCAGGCGGCTAAACTCGTCGAATACTACGGCCACAAAGGTGCCTACGGCTTCGGTAGCCTGCGCTACTTTGTCCATACCTTCCTGCGTCCGGGTTAAATAGCTAATAAGCGAACCTATCACAACTATAAACGCCCCTATGCCGGTAGCTATTAAAGCTTTCCCGAAGGACTGCGTAGCTATAGTTCCGCCTTCCGTGGCGGCGTTGGCTACCTTCTGCGCTACGGCTAGCGCTTGCTGCGCCTTGCTAAATAGCCCGGTGCCGTCTGTAGCCTCCAAGATCGAAGCCGTGTAGTTCCCGACGTTGCGTCCGGTTACTCCTATTTCGCCTTCTAGTGCTTTAAGCGCTTCGGTCTGCGCTAGTAGTTCTTTTTGGAGGGCGCCGCCTACCTGCGCGTTTTCACGTTCGGCGCCGCTTAGGTCCACGTATTCCTGCTTAAGCCGCGATACGTTGGCGCGTAATTCCCGTATAGATCCGCCGGCGCTTTTCTGCAGCTTCTGGTTAGCATCTAATACGCGCTGGTTTTCTCTTACCGTCGTGTTAAGTTCCCTTAGCGCCGTTTCGTTTTTTACGTATTCGGTCGTATTCTTTTTGCCTTCGTCGGCTAGCTTCTTATTCGCTTCGCGTAGCGCGTCTATACTGTCGCGCGCAGAAATTACCGCCGCTTCGCTTCGGGCTATTTGGTTTTCGTCTATACCTACTCTTAATAAAATGCTTTCTTCTGCCATAGCTTAAAAGGCTTTTAGCCCGGTTTCTATTTCCTTTATTCGGGCGCTAAGCGCTGCCGCTTCTTCTTTGTATATTTTGCAGCCGCATTTGGCGTAGCTGGCCTTAGCCTTTACTAGCTTAGCGCTAAGGTCTTCTAGGGTTAATTCTTTCATATAGCTAAGTTAACTAGTCGTACGTAGCAGCTTTCGCGGCTGTTAATCTTAAATTGCTTAATACGTTCAATATAGAAAAAAGCGCCGAAGTAGTCTACGTAGACGGGCCTAGTAAAATCTATATTTTGAATATCGGTAAGGTCTAGTAAGAATAGCGCTTCTACTATTTTAGTGTTATCGGTTACCGCGTCTAGCAGTCGGTAGTTATCTCTTATGGCCCGTTCGAAGCTTAGCGCGCTGGCGTTTACTTCGTAGTTAATTACGTTAGCATCTACTATAATATCTAGCGAAGCTTCAGCCGGCGAAAGTACGGCGATACGGGCGCCGAATTCACTTAGTTTAAGATCGTCGTTTAGGTTATAGTTGAACCCGTCAAAGGTGTACTTTTCACCGGTAAAGACGCGGCCCATAGTTCGGCTATTCTGCATCGTCGGCAGCACGGGCACCGGGCTAAACTTGGAAGTAAAAATAGTCTTTTCGGCTTCTAGGTTTTCGTTAGGTACGTCTACCCGGCCGCGGCCTGCGTTCGGCTCTAGCAGCGGATCCTTATCATCGCCGGCGAAGGCGTAGTAGTTAACCCGGGCTAAGCCTTCCAGCGAATAAGTTAGCTTTGGGTCTTCGGTTAGGTCTAGCTTAGTAGACCAGTCTAGCGCGTCGGCCTTGCGGTCTACTAGGCCGTCTAGTCGCGAAGTGTTAACCCGCTTAGCTGTTTCGTCTACTTGTATAATTAGGCCTTCTAGGTTAGCAATAGTTAGCAGTAGGTCGCCTACCGTAGGCGCCGCCGGCAGCACGTTAGCCGCGGCTACGTTAATAGGTATAACCGGACCGCCTAAGCGCGTGCCGTTGTTTGGTACTTGGTTTATTATAAACTCTAAATTTTCGAAGCGTAGATATTTAAGGCCGTAGCCGGGGCGGTTGCTCCTTACCTGCCAGCCGAAGCGTAAGGTAGTTAAGTCGGCCGTGGAGGCTAGCAGCGCGCTAAAGGCGGTTACGTCGTCGCGTCTTGACGGGTAAGTAAAATTTAGATCACGTTCTAGGGTCCCGCTAGAAGGCGCCCGGTAGACGTTAAAGACTCCGAAAAAGCGGTCTTCGAAAACTACCGGCGTAGGCGAAAGCGTTAATAGCAGCGTGCCGGCGGCGTCGTATATAAGCAGGTCTACCCATACTTCGGCGTTAGTATAGCGCCTAGGTAAGTTAGTTATAACCTTACCGCTGAGGCTTATTTCAAACCTTATTTCGGTGCGGTCGGCCACGTTCGGGCTGTAAACGAACTGCCCTGCGGTAGCGTCGGCTTTATATAGCGCGGACTTATCATAAACCCGGTCGGGGAAATTTATCTTTTGCGCGGTGTCTTCGGTTAGCTGGTTATAATCTATAGTGAAGCGATACTGCGCTAAGCTATCTAGCAGGTCTGCCACGGCGCCACGGCATAGCACGGCTAGGCTTCGCCACGTAAGCGCGTTAAGTATGTCGCCGGCCAGCGTGTAGCCTAGATCGCTTATAGCCTTTCCTATTATAGTCTTCGCCCAAAAACTAGGCTGGAAGAAGCGAAAGCTATAAGACGCGGCGCCGGGTGCGGCATACTCAAAAAAGCCGTAATCTACATTAGGGTAAACGAAGCCTTCGGTAGTTTCGCGCCGGTCGGTTACGTTCGGCCCGGTGTATATGTGGTCGTATTCTACTAGGTCTACGTCTACTAATTTTATCGAAGAAATACTTTTAAAAAAGTCGCTATTACCCGCGCTAATATAAACCCGGAAAGCTTCGGAAGCTTCCAGTATAACCGCGGATCCGTCGATAACTAGCGCGCCGTCCATAAAAATTTTGCACGTGTTACGGCTATAGGGTACCGGTGTTAAGCTGTTAACTATGTCGCAGTTATCGAAAAGCGCTTTAATCGTATTCGTTTTCGGTAACTCGAAGACGTTGGAATAACTGCCGCGGCGGCTCCCTAGGTTGTCGAAGGTAAACGCCTGAAGGTCTAGTACTATTTCGGCGCTTTGCGTATCTACTAGAAGCCCGTTTATATATAGCTGCGTCGTCATTTATTGCGATTGAATTACTAGGCGCTGCGCCCGTCTGAATCTAAACCCGTAGCGCGTTTCGCTTTGGTTAAACTTGTTGCCATACGTAGAAAAGCTAGCCCGGTCTAGCACTATAGGAATGTCGAAGGCCTGCGTAGCGGTGTTGTATAGGTAGACTTGAATAGCAGACCGTAGGCTAGTTAGCAGGTCTATTTGATTTTTAGAAATAACGCCGCCGCGTATATCGGTATAATCGTAAACGTCTTTAAATTGCACGCGCTTCAGCACTTGGTTAGCGTCTACGGTTAGCGTATCGCTTCCGAAGTCCCGGCCATTCACGTAGCGCCCTTCTACGGCCATACTAGAAAAGCCGCCGCGCTGGTTTAGCCAGCCGAAGATTAGCGAATCGCTAGCGCATACGTCTACTATTTCGCTTATAGGCGTTACACAAATACCCAGCGTAAACAGTAAGCCGCCTAGGTCGAAGTCGAAACTATAGCAGCCCGTAACGCTGTTGACTTCGCCAGCTACTAAGTAGTCTACCGGGCTATAGTCGGCGCTAAGGTAGTCGCCAGCGCCGGCCGTGCATGGGTTAATTACTAAATCGATATTATTACCGTTGGCCGTGGCGGCTATCCACGTAGGAAGCGCAGGCGTAACGCTAAAGCCGGCCGTAGGCGAAGTGCCTAACCAGCTTATAACTTTAGGCTGGCAGCTTAAAAGTCTTACGTCCACCGTAGCCCCGGCGGTAGTTTCGCCGGGCGCGTTAGGATCCGCTATAAAATTGTTAATAATTCCTTTAGCCAGCGCTAAGCTATAAAGCGTAGGCGCTCCGCCGAAGAATAAAATAGGCCTTTCGCCTACTACCTCGTCGCCGCCTTGCTGCGGCAGCGTAAGCGCTTCTAGCCCATAGTAAGCAGTAAGCGCCCCGGTGTCGTCGGGTATATCGGTAGCGCTCTTAAGCCGTACCGCGTAGCGTATGCTTATAGGTACGTTAGGGCCTACTACGGGCGCGGTAACTGTAAAGCGCGAACGTAAGAAGCCGCTAACGTCTACCCGGAAGACGCCGCTAAGGTTCGGGCTAACTCTAATTTCGTCGGTAACTTGCCATGGCTTAACCGCCGCTTCGTCGCCTGCGCTGTAGCCCGCTATTAGTTGAAAGACTGTAGGGCCTTCTGGCGTGAATCTAGTAGACCCGGTAGCCGCAGACGAACCTATGAAAGGCGTGTTTAGCGTAAGCCTTAGCAGCGCGTCGGGCGTTATTTCGGTTATCCTGTAGACCCCCAAATAGGCGCCGTTAGTTATTCGCACGCTGCCCCCTACTTCTAGCAGCGTAGCGTAGCTTAGTGGCACGTCTATAGCTGCTATGCCGGTTAGATCTACGAAGCTACACGTAGCAGCTTCAAAGCTAAACTCGAATACCATAGGGCTAAAAACGTCGGCGCCGTTAGCCGGCGCGGTTATTTGGTTAATTACGCTCATGCGGTAGGCTTTTTAAGAAACTCGTTTATAACGTAGTCGCGGAAGGTGTCGCTTAAGTTAGCTACTAAATTTTCGCTTATTACTTTGTCGTTAATGTTATCACTAATTACTCCCGATTTGCCGCCCTGCCGGTAGAGTAAGCTGCCCTCTTCGCCGATCTTACGGGCGATTAAGAAGGCTAAGCTACGCGGGTTAATATCGGAAGCTATAGGCTTGTCTTTAATCCATTGTTCTATTACGCTAATAGGCGGGCGCTTGCCAGGCTTCCTTCCGGTTTCCAGTACGGTAAAATATTTCATACTAGAAAAGATAGTAAGCCCTTCGGCGTCTATTCGGTAGCCTAAGCTATTCGCGCTGGCGCCGGTTACGTTCGGAATTCGGGACCGTATGCCGGCTATAGTTTCTTCGGCGAAATTCTTAAGTATCGCGTTGACTAAGCCGCTTAGCATGGCGCTATTAATTGAATAGTAAAGCTTACCGCGAAGCCGCTTAGCGTCGCTTGAAACATTTGGTACTGAGGTTCTTTTTGGATATTGGTAAGCTTTGTAGTGTCGCTTTCTAGTATGGCGTTTAGGAAGCTATCGCTTAGCGCGTCCATCTCGGCTATAATTGCTTCGCGTTCTTCGGCGGTAGTGTCCGGCCGGTCCTGCTTCCAGAAGCCTACTACTATACTGGCGCTATCAAAAATAGCGTCCGGCGTGCTGCGGGCGTCGGTTACGGTAAAAGGTAACAAAGTTATAAGCGGGTAGGTACCGCTATAGCCCTGCGTAAAGTCTATAAGCCGGCCATGAATAAATCGCACGCCGCTAGGCGCTGCCGCGGCCCTCAGACATTTACAATATTTTGATAGTTCGCCATAAGGGCCTTAATATAATGCTAAAAAAATAGAAGTGCTAGCAGGAAGGCTAAAAATACTAGGCCTAAGAAGATCGCCGGCACCCATAGGTCTACGCTAGGAAGGCTAAATAGTTCTTCGGGTTCCGCGTCCTTCTCGTCTACCGGCAGCTTCTCTAGGCACGTAGGGCAGCGCGGCCACGCGTCTAAGTTTTCGTTTGGCGTCTTGTCTTGCGGGTAGAAGTCGTCGTTTAATAGCCGGTCTATATACGGGCTGGCTAGTATTTCGCCGCTTCCTATTTTGGTTATTTGCGGCCGCCCGGACCAGCCCAGCGTAACGGCTAAGCCGTGGCACTTCGGGCAGCGTATCTTATTATTCATAAAGCTAAAATAGTAAAAAGCGTAGCAATAAAAAAAGCCCCGAAGGGCTTAAAAGGAAAGGTAGCTAAAACCGTGCTTTGCCCTTATTTCTTTGGCCTTAAGTTCGGAAGCCTCTATTTTGCTAAACACTAGCGAAAAGCCGCCGGCCTTTAAGTCGGCTTCGTGAGCGGCGCTTCCTATGTAACTTTTATAAAAAGCCCCTTCGGGGGTAGCGTAGTATTCTGCGCGCGCTTCGGCTTTTCGGTTGCTTTCGTCTGCTTTAATCTTAGCGGTAAAGCCTTTTTTGTCCAGTTGGTAAGCCTTTTTAATGCAGGAAGAACCCCAATAAAAAACTTCGCCTTCGTTAGTCTTAAAGGCGAAAGTGCCTTTAAGGTTCTTCTTACCGCAGCACTCGCAAACTGTAAAATCTTCTGTAAAGCCTAAAATTTTCATTTCCTTATCGTTTAATTGTTACGTAATATTAAACAATGTTTAACGAATACGCAAACTTTCTTTAAAAATAAGTGATTTATTTTTTAGCTGGCTGGTTCTTCCTTTGCTCTATGGCCCTTAGGTTCTCTTGGTAGCGGCTCTTAGCTTGCTGGTAAGTTAGTTCTAGGTAGACTTCTTCGGCGGTCCATTGGAATACGTCGAAGGGCCTAGCGTGATACTTAGCCGCTATAGCTTCTACCATGCCGTAAGGCCCGAAGCTGTGCAGCGCTTCTAGCCCGGCTTCTTCTTCGTCTTCGGTAGGCGGGTCGGTTTGGCCTAGGTCCTTAAATCTTACTAAGAAGCCGGTAAGGTCTTCGAATATAATCGCGCCTAAAGCTAAGCAGCTTAGCGCCGGGTTAGCTAAGTAGTCTTCGCCGAAGTAGACCCGCACCAATTCTACAAAAAGCCGGTAGGGCTCGCGTATTTGATGCGCCTTCTTTTTAGCTAGTTCTAAGCGCTCGAAGGTGCCGGCGGCTACGTCTACTTCGGGCAGGGCTATATCGCTAGGTAGGGCCGCCGCTACTTCGCCTAGATCGTCTACAAATGCTACTAGCTCATAAAGGCCTAGGACCTCTTCGGTAGATAGGCTAGCCAGCGCTTCCGGCAGTATCGTAGAAAGCGCGGCCAGTACTTCGCGCGGCGTATGTTTTTTAATAGCGTGGAGGCTAGCCCCGGTTAGGCCGTTAAAGCATGTCGCTATAGTACTGCCCTTTAGTCTTCCGCTTAGTTTTACCATGGGTTTTAGATTTGTATGTAGGTTGGTAGCTGGTTAACGCCATAACCGCGAAATAGCGCAGCGCGTCGATTGCGTGGTTATTAGCGTCTTGCGGGTCGGTCGTAGCCTTGCCGGTCTTTTTGTTTACTTCCCAAAGATAGCTGCGTAATTCGCGTATAAGATTAAGCGAAGAAGAAGTTACTAAAATTTCGAAGCCCTGCAGTAAGTCGATACCGAAGTTAACGCTATCGGGCCCTTTGTCGGCGCCGTCGATATTAAAGCCGTAGCCGCTTATTTCTTTAATGCTTTTAGGCTCCGCTTTGTCTGCCCATATCTTAAGCCCGGGCTTTACGCCGGTAGCTTTGTACTGCTTTACCAAGTCGGTATTAAGTAGCCCGCGCTGGTAGATTAGTTCGTGCGCTATTATCTTTTCGCCGTAGGAGTAAACCGCTATAGTAGCCGCCGGGTCTGCCGTAAAGCCGAAGTCTTGCCCGTAGCCTAGTAGCCGGGCGTCTACCGGTATGCCGTCAATCTGCTTCCAATTTTGGAAGATCACGCCCATAAGGGATCCGGTTAGGCCTAGGCCGTAGACCTTCCACCAATTCGCCCAATAACTAGACTTAATATTAGCTTCGCTAAATAGCGCTTCGCCTTCTAGGCTTTCGTCGAAGAAGGCCTTAACGCGGTTCTTCTCTATTTCTTTAACTATGGAAGGCGCCAGCGCTTCGTTATCCTTATATGTTAAAATTAACTTAACGGCGTCTTCGTCGTCGCCTAGTTCGGTGTCCGTCCAAAACTCGTTACTAGGGTTATAATCTAGCCAGATTTCGCGATCGGTTCTAATAGCTAGCTGGTAGTAGGTGTCGAAGCTTATATTATTTGCTTCGTTTATGTAAAGGATATTTCGCCGCGGACCCCTAACCCGGCCTTCGCTATCCGCGCTAAAAAATTCTATATAGCTGCCATTGGCAAAACTATAAACGCGGTCTGTTTTATTATACCGGCCGTCTACCCAGCGCCGGGTAGCCGTCATTATATTTTTAAAGTCTTTTATAGCGCCCTTCTTTAAGTGCGGTATGCTTTCCGATACTACCGAAATACTTAGCCCGGCCTCCTTAGCTGCTAGGTCTATTAGTAAAGGCAGTATGCCGAAGGTCTTACCGGCCGAAGTGCCGCCAGGTATTACGTAGGTCCGGGCGCCGGTCTTTCGCAGCGCTCGCAGCTTCTTTATGGCCGAGGTATAGGTAAAGCCGGCTAGCCTCTTAAGCGTCTTCTTCTTCGGCGTCGTCGCTATCATCAAAAAGGGGCTGTTCGTGCAATATTCTTTGTTCGGACTTTTCGGCTAGGCCTAGTTCGCGGGCTATTATCGAAGCGTTAAATAAGCCAGCCGCAGCGCCTTCTAGCTTCTGGCCGTACATAACTTCGCGCGCCTGCGCTATGATATTAGTATAACCATCTTGCTTATCGTACTCGTAAAGCGTAACCATGCTCAGCCCGGTAAAGGCGCAGAAGCCTTGCAGCGTCATAGCACGCGGCAAAGGGCGCTTAAAAACTTTAACTTTCTCGCTCAGTCCTTCCTTAACTTTTATTAGTGTAGATTCTTTTAGCGGGTTAGCCTCCACGTCCTCGAAGTAGTCGTTAAAAGCTTCGGCTAAGGCTTCCGGCGTGTCAAACTTACGCGGGGCCCCTACTCTTATCCTATTGCGGTAGTATTCATTCCCGAAAGGTGCTGCCATAGTTCTATTATTTTAAACAATTTTACGAAAAAAGAGCCACAAAAGCCAAAAGTAAACACAACTAAGCCGGGACCCCTTCAAGTAAATTCTTTGTTTACCCCTACTACTTTGCTAATAGCCAGCTACTTATAAGCCGAAAAAGTGCCAAAGTAAACAAAGAACACAAAAAACTCTATATATCCTTACGGGGGTAGGGGTGTCTATACGGGTGCTAGCGCCTCGCGTGCAGACCCCTACCCCTTCGCCTTCTATATATTTCTTCTTCTTATTGTATATATAGTATATATAGTATAGTAAATAGGTTCTAACATATTGGCTCTTAAGTAGTTACGAAGGTAAACACCGAGGTAAACACAAAGGTAAACAGGGCCTTTTGTGTTTACCCTGCTAAAACGCAAAAAGCGCCCGTAGGCGCTAATTTTAAACATTCGCTATTTTTAGCCACTATTCCGCTATTATTTCTAAGTTAATTTCCGGGCTAAAAAGAAAGGCTAGCTGCCGGTCTTCTTCTACTATAAGCGTCTTTTTTATATTTGGCTTATCGTAAAAGTTAACTAACTCTAAGAAAGTAGCTAGCCTTCTAGCCTTCCCGCGGCCGGTTATCTTGATTTCTATTTTGTACATGAGTCTAGATAGGTTTCAAGATTGTCTAAATTTAAGGTTTCCCAGCACGCCGCCAGCTTGTCGAAGGCTAGCCGCTGCTTAAGGTTCCCGGTAGGTAGAACGCCGCTGCGGTCCATCTCTAATTCGGCCTGCAGTTCTAGCGCGTCTTCGGTAGTCCGCTGTAGTTCTTCGAGTTCTTCTAAGGCTTCGGCCGCCTTGTCTTTAAGCGTATCTAGGTAGGCTTCGTAGCGCGCTTTAGTAGCTGCGTCGGTTTCCGCGTGCGAAGCTGATAAGCGACCTAGCTGGCGTTCGTAGTCGGCTGCTAGGTCGGCTACTTCTACTTCGCAGCCTAGCGTAATAGTGCTAACCGTTTCGGCTATCTGCGCGTCTAGCGTCTTAAGGTCGTCCGCTATACGGGCTAGGGTTTCTTTTAAGTTCATCTTATTTAAGGGTTAGGGTAAAGGCCCCGAAGGGCCGGTTAGGTTTAATTTTCAATAGCTACCGGCAGTATTATCCCTTTTGCGTCCAGCTCCGAAGCGAAGGTCTTAACTAAAATAGCCCTGTTAGTTCCGCAAAACTTTAACTTTAGACTCTTATTTTTTTCGCTGGGCAGGGTTAGCCCCTCCGCTAAAAGCGATAAAAGCGTAGGGTTGATACCTACTTCGCCGGTATCCTTCGCCTGATCCCCGGTAGGGAAAACAGCATCTAAGTCCGGGTAATTTTCATCTAACTCATATATAGGGGCCAACTTATAGGGCTTATTTCTAAGAAGAACTCTAAAAAACTCGCCCTCAAAGATAATCGCTACGACGTCCGGAGTCGTTAACAGCTTAAAGCTTTCGGCCTTCATGTAAACCGGACTTTCGGGCAGTTGTTCGATTTTTAGCCCGGTGCTTTCGGTTTGGATTATCGCCCCGATAAAGCCGCTGCAGGCTCTTAAGTCCTTTTTTGTAATTCTTACGCAAGCAAGCGCTGGGCGCAGGCCGTCGTCTTTAGCGGTTAATAAATGTAGTTTAGGAAGCATAATTTTTTAAGAGGTTTGGTTTAAATGAATACGTAATATTAAACAAAGTTTAAATAATAAACAAACAAAATTTAAATATATTTTTTAATAATTGCTTTAACGGCGCTAAGCAGTTCGCCTTCGGTGCTGTCTTTTTCGCTTAAGGTCCTAATTACGCGTTCGTCTAGCGTACCGGCGGCTAGGATCCTGTAGATAAAAACCTGCTTAGCTTTCTGCCCTTGGCGCCATAGCCGGGCGTTAAGCTGCTTATAAAGTTCTAGGCTCCAATTAAGGCCGAACCATACTATAAAATTACTACCGTGTTGGATATTCAAACCGTGCCCGCCGCTGGCAGGGTGTAAGATTAGCATAGATACGCGCCCGGCGTTCCAGTCGTCTATATCTTGCTGGCCACTTAGCTGCCGGGGCTTAATGCTTTTAAATCGTTTCATTATCCTGGCCGCGTCATGGCGGAAAGCTACCGCTACTAGCAGCGGCCGCCCGTTCGCGGCTTCCAGTATGTCTTCTAGCTTATCTAGCTTAAGATCGTGTACGGCGTGCGCTTCGCGGTCTTCGTCATATACCGCACCGTTAGCGAACTGTAGCAGCTTATTAGATAGGGCCGCCGCGCTGGCTACGCTTATTTCTTTTTCGCCCAGTTCGCTAAGTAAGCTTAGTACTAATTCCTTCTCGAAGTCGGCGTAGTCCTTAGCCAGCTTAGGGCCGAAGCTTACGCGTTCGTCAATTAGTATTTTTTCCGGCATATCTAAGAAGTCTTCGGCCTTCATACTTATACAAAGGTCGCCTATAGCCTTATAGATTCTACCTTGCTGCGCTTCGTCTTTCAGCTTATAGTTATAAACCATAGCGCCGTTACGGGCGTCGGGCTTAAAGTAAGCTTCGCGGTAGCGCCCTACGCTATGGCCTAAGCGTTCGCCGCCGTCTAGTAGAAATACCTGCGCCCATAAGTCAATTAACCCGTTAGGCGCCGGGGTCCCGGTTAGACCTATTACCCGGCCTACGGACTTGCGGACCCGCTTAAGCGCTTTGAAGCGCTGGCTTTGGTGGTTCTTAAAGCTGCTTAGTTCGTCTAATATAAGTAGATCGAACGGTAGGAAGCTGCCGCCGTAAAGGCCGCATAGCCACGGTATGTTATCCCGGCTAACTAGGTAAACGTCGGCCTCCACTTCTAGCGCTGCTTCGCGCTTCTTAGCGGTACCGGCTACTAGGCTAAAAGTTAGCCCGGCGGTATGCTGCCACTTCGTAGCTTCCTGCGTCCATACTGATTCTACTACGCGCTTAGGACCTACTACTAGCACGCGGCTAACTTCTAGCCGGTCTAGTAGTTCGCGTATGGCCGTTAAGGCTATTACCGTTTTACCTAGGCCCATGTCTAGGAAAAGCCCGGCGCCCTCTTCGCGCTCTAGTACGTGCTTAATGCCGAATCGCTGGTAGTCGTGGAGGTTGTTAAGGCTTAGCACGCGGTTGCGGGGTTATAACCTTTAGGACTTTCGGGCGTAATATCTTTAAATTCTTGGAAGCCCTCAAATGCTACCTTTGAGACAGCCTCGATTAAACACTCAAGCATTTCTGGAGACTTGGCGTTTAATAATTTAATAGAATTGTAAAGCAACTCGGCTTTCTTAATGGGTCCCCTTATCCCGTTATTTGGGTAATTGTTTCGGATCTCTTCCAAGGCGTAAAAAGCCACGTAATTAACCGCGTCCTTTTCGATATCAAAATGCAACACGCCTTCGCCGCCAAAGTTTGGCGTTTCAAATACTTTTTTTTCCTGAATCATTTTTTAAAGTTTTTTAGTCTCGTTTATATAAAATTTATTTTAAGTGTAGACGGCACCAAGTGAAATTAAAAGGTTGTCCACCATAGCGGCGGAGTTCGCGACGTACACGCGAACGCCTAACGCTTTGAGCTTCTTCGCTACGTGTAGCTGGCGCGGTCGCAGCTTAAGCCCTTCGCCCTTCGTTTCTACGAAGAAGACTAGCCCGCCCGGGCAGATACATAGGCGGTCCGGTATGCCGGCGAAGAAGCTAGCAGGGAATTTTAAACATAAGCCGCCCAGCTTTTCAATGCCTAGGCGTAGCTTCTTTTCTATTTGTTTTTCGGTCATAAGATTAGGAAGTTAAAATTATATTAGTTCGTCGTCGCTTCGGCAGTCTGCCCAAACTTCGCAGCTATCGCCGCCTACTAGGTCTAAGTCGTCCGGGTTTATAGGGCTGCCTAGTATGTCTACTTCTACGCTATCGTCGGATACTTCTACTGGCGGCAGGGTAGCGGCTTCGGCTAGGATATCTAAGGCGCTAACGCTGCCCCTAAACATCTTAATATTTTTGGGTATTTCTTTGCCCGCTTTGCGCCACGCTTCGGCACGGTGCGCCGGGAAAAAGTCGCCGTAAGTAGCTTCTAGGTGTGCGGGAAAAGCGAAAACTTCGGGCCGTTCCTGCGCTATTTTTAGCAGCTTCTTTTTAGACTTCTTCCAACAAAAAACGCAGTTACCCTCGTAGCCTTTTAGCTTTAGTCTAAAGGGCATAGCCGCCCAAAAAGCGTTAACCTCGGGCTTAGTCGTAGGCCACGTAGATATAAGCGGGTAGATAAATTTGCTATTTCTAGCGCTTTTAGTCATACGGTCCGCTTCGTCGGCCCTTATTCCTATCGCGGTATAGTAGCCACGCCAGCCCAAAAATAAGCGCGCGAAGGCCTTTATAGGGGCGCCTTTTAGTTCGCGGGTGCATTGCGGCGCGGCAGAATTAGGCAGGCCGTAAACGCTTACGAAGCTTTCAAAAGTCCGCCCTACCCGGTCCGCGGTTTCGAAGTCTACTAATTTAAAGCGCGTGCCTTTACCGAGGCCGTAGAAGTGTAGGCCTTCAATCCAATAAATTTTAACTTTAAAATGCTTAGCGAAGGCTTCTACGAAAACTAGCGTTTCTTCGTTTTCTTGCCCGGTGTTCGCGAAGACTAGCGCTATTTCGTACTCGTCGCGCTTTTCGGTAAGAAGCCGCGCAGCCATGTAGGCGGAAGTTTCGCCCCCCGAAAAGCTTATAAGTAGTTTCTTCTTAACCATTGCTTCGCGCCTCTTTTCGTAGTACGTAAGTAGCCGAAGCTTTTATAAAATACATATTATAAATATCGCTAGGCCGGTTCATATATAATTCTTCGAACTTCTTAAGAACTTCGGCTTTCGTGGTAAAGGTTAAATCGTTCATCTTATTAGGGGGTTTGGTTTAAATCAATGAGTAATATTAAACTTTGTTTAATTAAAAAGCAAGCTATTTTTAAATATGGGTAAATAACTTTTCTACTCGTTTCGCGCGCACGCCGTTAGCGCCTCTAATACTCAGGTCGGTATTAAAAGCGGCTACTTCCGTAAAGTCCGCCGGGGCTACGTACTCGCTAACTATTACTAAGTTAGTAGCGCTAAGGCTTCTTACTTTTTCCCAAAAGGCCGCGCTATCAAAAGCCCCGGTTGTATATCCTGTAGTATTTGCGTAAGGCGGGTCGCAATAAATCACGGCGCCCGGCAGCGGGTTTAAATTCATAAAATTTTGATGCCAAAAAGTAACGCCTTTTAAGGCTCCGAACTTCTTAAGCAAGGTACGCCGGCCCCGGGCAGCGAAGTTGTCGCCGCCGCGCCGGGTGTTACGCGCGTAGCCTCCGAAGTACTTAGCGCCGAAGCTGCAGGCGAAGCCCGCGAAAGCTTTTAGCGGGGTGTTTTCGGTTTGCTGCTTTAGTGCCCGGTAGTCTTCTTCGCTTACGTGTTCAGGCGGAAGCCAGCCGGCTTGTACGGCTTTTAGTAAAACTATAAGTGCTTCGTTATAGTCGCTAGCTATTCGTAGCGCTTCGGGTTTTATGTATTGCGTAATATTTAGCGCCCCGCAGAAGGGTTCGTAGTAGACCGGCGCGGGGCCTATTAGATTAGCGTTTATAATCTCCGCTACTTGCTTAGCTATCTTAAATTTACCTCCGAAATATTGCATAGCTTATTTTTTAACGAAGACGCGCTGCCGGCCGTAAAGCGGAATATTTTTAACGCTTCCGCCAAACTGCCAGCCTAGGCCGCGCAGCATGTCGTTAATTTCGCGCGTATTATACTTACTCATATCTTCGCGCGCTTTGCCTAGGCACTCTACCCAGATTTCGGCTACGGTTACTTCGGTACGCGGTACGCCTTCGGCGCTGCGGCGGTCGGCGAAGTAGGCCTGCCGGTCGAACGCGTCGCGCTTAGTCCAGTCTTCCGGTAGCGGTAAGGTTAAGAAGGTATCTATATAGCCGGCGCGGTCGTCTTGCTCCATGTGGGCCGCCTGAATCGCGAACGCTAGCGCCTGCGCTTCTTTGCTTAAGTAAAGCTTTTCGCCTTGCATGTAGTAGCTTACCGCTTCGGCCCAAATTTGACTAACTTCTTCGCCTACTAGGTCGGTATCTACCGACTTCGTAACGCGTTCTGGTTGGGCTACTATAGGAAGGAAGCGGCGGTTTCCTGTAGGATCCTTAAGGAAGTCGCGCCAGTTGGTAGTCCCTACGAAAATGCACTGCCTTAAATACTTCTTCTTAAAGTGCCCGTAAGCCGCCCTAAATTCGTCTTCCTGCTTTGTGATAAAGTGCTTTATACTTTCGGCGTCGCCTTTACGCAGGCCCGCTAGTTCCGCTATCTCTATAATCCACGCGCCCTGTATTTGCTCTAAGGCGTCCTTACCGTCTACCTTAAAGAAGGTATCGCTAAACCATTGCTTCCCTAAGCGCTTCCAGAAGGTAGACTTGTATAGGCCTTCGTCGCCTACTATTACCGGCATTAAATCAAATTTGCAGCCGGGCGAAAAGATACGCGCTACGGCCCCTACTAAAGACTTACGCGCGGCTTCGCGTTCGTAGATCGTTTCCGCGGTTCCGAAGTAGTCTATAAAAAGATTATCTACCCGGGGCTGGCCATCCCATACTAGCCCGTTAAGGAAGTCGCGGATAGGGTGCCACGCGTTCCGGTGTAGTTCCAGCTTAAGCGTGTCGGCTACTTTTTCCTTACTGCTTATGCCGTAAGCCTTTTCTACGTAGTTACGAAGCCCGGCTAGGTCCACGTCTTCCATAGGTTCGGCGGCCTTAATTCGGCGCCACGGCGGCGCCTTGGTGGCGTAGGGCTTCCCGTCGAATAAGTTAAGCGCGAAGGTGCCTTTTAAACCTAGATCATTCTCGAATATCAAATCTATATTCTTGGCGGTCGCTAGAAAAATAGTCCCTTTGTGGTCCATGTCCATACCGTCTAGCCAGCTATTATCTACTTCTTCCGCCTTAGAGTATTCGCCGCTTTCGTCGTCAAAATCTAAGGCGTAGACTTCCTTTAATTCGCGCGCTAAAATAGCCTTCGTACGCTTATCAGTCATAGCGAAGGCTTCCATAGCTTTAAAACTCTTAAGGCTATTCGGCGCCGCGTCTAAGTCGGCGAACTTATGCACGCGTACTAAGTCGAAAGCATTGCATAGCATGCCGCCGGCGGGGTCGGTTCCGTGGTGGCTATAGGCGAACTTATCCGAATAGACTACTAGCCCGTTAGCCGTGGATCCTTTTAGGTAAGTATAGCGCCCTTCTGCGCCGGGTTCGTAAGCTTTGGCTAAGAAGGTTTCTAGTGCTTCTTCGATAGTGTAGGCCCGGCAGAAGGCGCCGACTATGCCGCGCTTTTCCGTTGGGTCTTCCTGCTTGCCGGCGCGGTCCTTTACGTCGTCTTCGCTGGCCTTATTCGTAGGCCACTCGCTTACGTCGCGCCAGTCGCGATACTGTGCTAGTATGGCGTCTACGTCTAGCCAGTCGCCGGCTTGGTGTTCGAAGTAGTAAGGCACGTCGCTAGCCTTACTAGGCCAGTACATAAGCCTATTAATTTCGAAGGTCGTATTATCGAAGAAGTCTATTCCTATAGACCCGGCCACCTTCCTAGCTAGC
>Ga0070747_1000274_pt1 | contig 26365 bp, 27 predicted proteins | sample VirMetDEL_Mar_31_FD_77321 | JGI IMG/M metagenome (GOLD analysis project Ga0070747, IMG submission 77321) | Aqueous microbial communities from the Delaware River and Bay under freshwater to marine salinity gradient to study organic matter... | ecosystem: Environmental > Aquatic > Marine > Coastal... | reverse complement strand
TGTGCTTGTTGATGTACTCGTGCTTGTGCTTGTTGATGTGCTTGTTGACGTACTCGTGCTTGTGCTTGTTGATGTACTCGTGCTTGTGCTTGTTGATGTACTTGTTGACGTACTCGTACTCGTACTCGTACTCGTCGATGTACTTGTTGATGTACTTGTCGGTGTAGTTGTCGATGTATATCCGAAAGGTATATCATTAACGGCACCTACACGAAGGCCAAGCGGGTCAAAAAAGTTCTCTGTCATAATATTATTTATTTTTAAAAATTTCTACAGCTTATTAATATATGACAGTAGCTCGATTAAATGTTTCGGATTACTGCCTTCTTGATGCGACTCGTCTATTAATGTTTTTATTTTGCTAGTTACTGCTTTTTTATTAATAGAGGCAGCTTCTTCATCAATAGAAGGTATAGTGCTCATTATAGGTCCCTGACCTCCAGGCGTGGATCCTGGTAGAGGTCCCTTATAAGAGTGCTTACCTTGCACAGCTGGAAAAGACCTACTAGCAGGTTGAGTGCTATGGCCTCTGTAACCTTCATAAATCTCTTGAAGCTCTCTAAAACTATCCATTACTATTATTTAGTTGATTAATATGGTTTATATACTAAAATTAGCTTAAATGGAGAAGAAAACAATAAGCTATGAGTATGTCTCGTTTATCGTTGATTTGTTGGAGCAGCGCGTTAGCAAGGATTACGACTTTATAATAGGTGTAGGTAGAGGAGGCTTAATACCAGCCACTATGCTAGCATACAAGCTTAACAAAAAGATTATGGCTATAGGTATTCAAACATATGATAATATGACACAAAGTGATGAGTATGTATTATATCAGAATTTTACACCTCCAGACAAAAAGGTGAAGGCTCTCGTTGTAGATGATATATGTGATACAGGAAATACCTTCAATATTATTAATCAGCTATACAGTACTAATAAAAACATCGATCTAGAATACGCTGCACTATTCACTAAAGATAAGAGCGCTGAATATGTTGATTATTATGGTCTGTCGATTGCTGATGGTATATGGCTTGATTTTCCGTGGGAATAATATATAATATAGGTATGAGTAGAGCTCTCACATGTTTAATTACCGGTAAGAAGTATGCATTCAACGCAGAGTACTTTAATAAAAAGGTTGAAAGTTATGGTGATGTTGAAACTTTGCGTAAATATTTTATTACACGTAAGGCGAAATCATTAATAGTACGAGGATATAGTGTTGAGGAGATTCGTAAAATTCTCGATGTAGAGGAGGATGGGCTTGAGGATGCAGATAGTCCGAAGTTACGTGACATTATAGCTTACTACCAACATAACAACTCTATCTCAAAAAGAGCAAGCTCCGTAGTTTTTGATGATAAAACAGATAAAGAGGTAGCAGAGTTCATAAATAATATAAAAGAGTCATCATGAAGAAAAAACTTATACCTCAAATAGGAAGTAACAACACTGTTAGGTTGTTCGACGCGTCTAACGGCCAACTGTTTAAGATAATTAACGCCGGTGGAGAAATTATCAGCCAGCCTATATGCCTTGATACTGAGATGTATGTTACTGTTAAGTCAGGTAGCGCTACTACTATAAGATACTTCTCCTTACCAGGTGGAGGGTTAAAGAGAGTTCAGACCATCGGCTAAGGACGACCAGGTAAAGGACCTTCAGGCTCTTTAAACTCATGGCATACGCTAGTTGCATATGCTGTATTAGTATTAAGTTTAGAATCACCTCTAAATTCCTTTTCACCTGGTGCCTGGCTGCTATCGAGTGTTGAGTCTATAGACTTGTTAATTTTATTATTAATTGCTGACTCTCTCACTGCAGCATTACTGCGCTTAAGCTTCAATGGTAAATTATTAAAGTGATGTGAGTGTGGCGCGTTTCTAATAAGGTTCTGAGCAGGATCAGCGTATACTGGATACGTACCGGCACTGCTTCCCTCGGTAATTCTAACATCTCCTATTTTAAGTCTGAATCTGCTTGTAGTATTAAATTTACCGTATACACGTGTATCGTGAGTCTCTTGAATTTCAACTGGAGCGGTGATGTGATGTACGTATACTTCACCCTCAACTGACAATCCACCTCTTATTACTGTATTACCGTTAACTCCAAGAGAGGATCCGATTGCAATTTGTCGAGGTGATCGTAGGTGTATCTTAGGTGCAGAGATGTCAATGTTTGACTCACTTCCTAATGAAAGACCTGCAGTGCCCGACACAACAGTATTTACACCTGTTAACTTTACACCGGTACCGTTAAACGTTAGAGGGCCTGTTGTATTTATTTGAACTCCTCCAGACCCGACAGTTACGCTATATTTATTACCTACATTTAAAGTGTAGTTACCGCAAGGAAAGTTAGAAGCATTATCAACATCCTCTGCCATAGGCATATGATCCCGGTGAGTGTATGTACTGTTTACTCCTACACCGACATCAGAAACGACCGACTTACCCTTAGGATCTACTCTGATAGAAGGGTAATCATTCATCATGCACCCTACATTTTCAACCTTGTGCCTCTTAATCGATGTTACTTCATCACCACCATCACCCATTTTTGCTTCAAATTTGAGCAGATCAGACTGTATATCTGACAAGAGCGACCCTAACTGTGACTTACGATTATCAGTCTGCCAGTTACCATCTTGTGTTGAAGCACTTCGATTAGGTCCAAATTCTATAAGTCCCGGAGCCTCAGTACCGTCTTCCCTACCAAAAGCCATATCCAGGTCAGATGATGAGGGGGTTGAGCTTGTTGGAGCAGCATCACATCTAGACCCACCTATAGGCCTGTAGCGCGCAACGTCATCATACCCACCGTCGTCGTTCTTTACCTCAGGTATACGACCGTATGACGGAGCCGTACCATTTACAGACTTACATGCATATATTCTATCTGGATTATCCGCTCTTTCACCTTCCGGTTCAAGTCGCAGCTTCGACGCGCCTGTTATAGATCCATCAGAATCTAAGTTAACGCTTCCAGGAAAAAGCTCACCACCTCTACTTATGCTGAAGCGTCCATTAGACTCTGCGACCTGTCGGTATAGCGCTTTCCATGGCTCATATACCTCGCTTATTAAATAATCTATCGAATCCTCATCATCGATACTATTATCACGCTCTTTTACAGACGTGTTATTGAATATATTTTTTTGTGGATATCCTGTCATATTATAAGAGTTACCACTTATATTAACTATTTTATCCTTACCTGTCGTCTCTGATAAAGTATTACCGACAGTCTTAAACTCATCAAACACAACCTTAGTCTGTTTGTTATTTGTTGCTAGCTCATTGTTAACAACATTATTCATCGTAATGTTAGATCCAGAATAGTGAGAGAGTTTTAATGCCTCGCGCCCGGTAGAATTATTAATCTCAACACTTCCAGCTCTTTGATTGAGAGTAAATTTATTAGTATACTGTTGATACTTTTCTTCTTCTTCCATAGCCTTATTTATCCCTTTCAATGATATTTTCAAATACCGTTGAATAGTCTAGTGACTTATGATCTTTGACATCAGACCCTTCATCAGTAAATTGATCCAAATCAGCCATTAGACCCGTCTCTCTAAATGCTCTTCTTACTCCAAAATACACTGGGTAATTAAGATCTCCATGATCATGGAAAACCCATACCTTACTACCTACATTAGGCACACCAACGACTCCCTTAGTTAAATTAGCATATGATGACGGTCTATTAAGATATGCAAATGGATTGCTGTTATTTGTAAGATTCTCAACAGGATGTGTATTTGCATCCCCAGCTACAAACTCTTCAGATTCCCAGAACCATGCAGGGGTGTGCTTGTTTTTATCTGCATCGTTATCATAATCTAGGTAATTCGAATCAGATATTGTTGATTTCTTTTTATATGCATTGTACCTACCAGAGTCTGATTCTCCCATTAACGGGAAACATGGCTCTGCCCATGGTACAAACTTCGCAATTTCTTCATATATATCTGCTTCCTCACCCCATGAATCTTCTTCATTATTTTGACCAGGTTTCCTCATGAAGAACTTCTTATACTTCTGCAGCCAGTCTTCTAGAGGTTGGTTCGCGAGCTCTGGAATATATATTTTTACTCTATAAGAATATTCTGGGTCATTATTTTTAACAACAATTCCCTTATAAAAAGATGCATCGTCTCTTTTAAATTCAGCAGCTTCATCTATTGCCCTAACGTGCATATAACATTATTTATATAACTGGCCTATTTATACTTGAATTATATCAATATGGTATTATAATGTATATATGTTAGTCAGTCACGAAACACCAATCAGCATGCTAGAAGATTCTAGATATTATAATGATTACGATTATGCGCTTGTGCATTTATTTGAAACTCAACCGGAATATTATTCCTTCTTTAAACAATCTTTACTTCAAGGTAGAGAAGTATTGCTAGATAACTCTATCTTTGAACTTGGCCACGCTTTTGATCCAGAGAAGTTCGCGAAGTATGTTAGAGAGCTTAACCCTACTTATTATGTAGTACCTGATGTACTTGAAGACTCGCAGAAGACCATGTCATCATTTCATAAGTTTAAGATGCAGTACCCTGATCTACCCGGCTTAACTATTGGTGTTGTGCAAGGTAAAACATATCAACAGTTAGTTAAGTGCTATAAGTATATGTCAGCTCATGCAGATTATATTGCTATTTCTTTCGATTACTCTTGGTATAAAACTATCGGTCATTATGAGCCTGTTGAGAGGCCTCATGTAGTTATGGATGTAGAAGATAAATCTTTGTATGATAAGCTACATAAGCAAGATGAACGCCGTACGGTTCTAGAACTACTAGCTGACGGTAGGCGTAAGTTTATTAATATGTTAATTGATGATGGTATCTGGAATCATAACAAGCCACATCACCTACTTGGCAACTCTCTACCACAGGAGATGAAGCACTATAAGGATATTAAGTCTATCAGATCTGTTGATACATCTAATCCAGTAGTAGCTGGTATTAAGGGTATCCGATATATTAAGGATTATGGTATGACTCAGAAACCATCTACTATGCTAGCAGACCTCATTGAGCATGAAGTTACTGAAGATGAGAAGTATGATATAAATTACAACGTTCAACAATATAAGCAGTTATGCAAATAAAAAGTAAATGGGTGGCACTCTACTCTCAGACTGGCTCTGAGATTATGGCTCTAGTTGAGAGGGGGTGCTTTCCTGATGTTGTTGTTACAGATAACTTTACATCATATCTAAAGAACCAAGAATTCTTTGAGAAACATAACATAGAGCATGTTATTACAGTAATTGAGAAGGTAAAGAGTAAAAGAATTGCTAGGTACGATAGTCTTTTTAAGACAACAGATATTGTAACATTACACGGCTGGTTGAATATTGTACCTGGTGAGATATATGAGAAGTATACTATATACAATGGTCATCCAGGTCACATTGTTGAGTATCCAGAGCTTAAGGGTAAAGACCCTCAAGAAAAAGTATGGAAGCAGATTAAAGCTGGTGACCTACCAGCAAAAATTGGATCAGTTATTCATAGGGTAACGGAGGAAGTTGATGGTGGTGAGGTTGTAGTTGTAGCTGAAATGCCACTTGATCGTAAGGTACATATAGGTTCTTTAGATGGAATGTTTAATGTTAATAGTTATCTATCATTATTATCCTGGTGTAAGTTTTTTAGGAACTTAGATATAATATTACAAGATGAGTTATCTTATGATGGTACATCAGAGAGAGATCAACACATACCAATTATAATTGTAAATCATGAGTAGTAAGCTATTAGTATCATTCTCTGGAGCTCAGAGTACTGGAAAGACGACTCTTCTAAAACGGTTGCGAAAATGTAATTGGGATATTAACTTTGTACCTGAGGTTACTAGATTAATTAAAAGAGAGTATGGGGTTGATATAAATGAAGCTGGTGATGAGATGACTCAGTCGCTTATCATTACCGAACACTTTAAGAATATTAATAATCATAATAATCAGAGTAGAAGTTCTATTTTAGATAGATGCATTCTAGATGGCTTAATTTATACAGACTGGTTAGAGGCAAATAGAGGACTAGGTAGTTGGTGTAGTAGATACGCGTATCATGTATTTGAGAAGTATATAACTAGCTATGATGTAATTTTTTATACTAATTCATCTGATGTTAAGATTAAAGATGACGGTGAGAGAAGTATTGATGTAAAATTTAGAAACAATATTATCGCTGGTTTCAGTGATTGGATTACAAATAATCCTAAGTTAAGAAAAAGCGTAGTTGTACTGAGTGGTACTGTAGAAGAGAGATTAGAAACAATTAAAAAGACTTTGTCTGAAAAAGGACTTGACATCAACATCAAATAACATATAATAATAACATGGCATTAAAAGAACTAGATAATTCGAATATTAATAAGCACCTCGGTAAGTCGTCTGAGTATGCTAGTAACTATGACCCGAGCTTGCTTGTACGTGAGCCTCGTCAATCTAACAGAACACATATTAACGTTACAGATGATAACCTACCATTTGTTGGAGGTGATACATGGAACGGGTATGAAGTAACAGGACTTACTAATAGTGGCCGACCAGTGGTGGGTGTTGCTAAGTTTGTATATCCTTGCGATAGTAAGTATATTGTAGAGTCAAAGTCACTTAAACTTTACTTCAATTCGTTTTGTATGACCCATCTCGGAGAGACAGAGGAGGATGTATTACGTAGTATTGAGAATAAGGCGGCAAAGGACCTTAGTAGGTATCTCGAGACTACCGTAGAAGTTAGAGTGTTCACTAACTTCGAGTGTTTTAATGATCCTACTCATGCTATGCGTGAATGGCATCGCGTAGATACTCATTCAACCGATAACGTCAGAGGGTATATTACACTAGAGCAGTCGCGTGAGGATGACTCAGTGGTTTTTGATACTTACTCCGAGACTCCGGATCTATTAGAGGTTGTTGATAGTGATGGGTCGGCACAGCTCTTTCACAGCGCATTACTTAGATCTAGATGCCGAGTAACGTCTCAGCCCGATTCTGGTGATGTTTATATTTCTTTTAGAGGAGCCAAAACTGTAACTGAAGAATCTCTACTTAAGTATATCGTATCATTTAGAGACGAATGTCACTTCCATGAAGAGATTTGCGAGACTATATATACTCGATTGTTCGAGATGCTAGAGCCATTAGATCTAGTTGTTCGTTGCCTCTATGCTCGACGCGGCGGTTGGGACATTAATCCTGAACGCGCTTCTGATAATAGACTACTCCACCATACACTGGGTGATATTAGAGTAGTGCACGTAAAGACGCCTAAGCAATAAATTCAACTTAAAGGTTGCATTTCTCGTACGCGTGTATAAATATGTGTATGAGAAATGCAATAGTAATAATATTGTTAGGAATGTCTTGGACGTTTTTGTCATGTAGCTGCGAAACACCTACAAAAAAACGGCACAAGAGCAGTATTCCTATAACTAAGCCAGTTAAAATTGATGAAGCTAGTAAAGGTGTAATAGCCTCAATAAAACAAAACCAGCAAGCTACTGAGCACGTGGATATTGCCCGTTCAGAAATAAAGCATGCTAAAGAAACAGCGCAAGAAACTAATGAGCTTATTCATACTATGTCTGAGCTACAATACGAAAAGCTGCCTAGGCTTATTGAGCTTAAGGAGAAGTTTGACGGTCATATAGTTATTGCAGAGTCTCAGCTTATCAGTACCGGTAGAGTGCTAACGCGACAGTTGCTCGAGTTAAGGAAGACAGAGATTGAACTAGTCAGAGCAAAAGAACAATCAATTGCTTCAGAAAATGAGAAGGTGGCGCTAAGGCAGGAAAAGGAATCGTTAGAGAAGACGGTATCGGCAATCGACGAAGAGCTTAAGAAGGCCGAGGTTTATAAAGAGAAATATCATAAGCTAACTAAATATAAGTGGATTGTCTGGGGGCTTGGCGCTTGGATATTGATTAAGTTTCTAGGCGGATTGGGCGCTTGGTCACCTCAAGGGAGAATAGCTAAAGCACTTATTGGATAATTTAGACACCTACGTTATAATATAGATATATGAAAAAGCCTATTATTACACTACTACTACTACTCGTCTTTCTACCAACACTATCGAAAGCTGGTCATTATACGCGTACAGGCACTAGTGCATGTGGATGTAGTATATATACAGAGCGGGTGATTGTGGGGTATGATCACTGTAGAAGGCCGATATATAATTGCCGTAGCGTGCCGGTTAGACATAGTTGCAGATCGTACAGAGCATCACATTCTCATAGTAGATCTTACTATACAAGATCATCATGTAGACCTGTATATACATATTATTATAATTCATATAGACCGTCCCGTTACCATGGTTATAGATATAATAGGTATTATTACTATGGCAATCGCAGATGTCGATAATAAATAGTTTTCTATGAAACTATTAAAATTACCAATTATTACATACGCTAAGCGATATTGGCCGCTACTCCTTGCACTTGCAGTACTTATTTACGCATACACTAGCGGTACAATTGGAGTTGCAATGAAAGGAATTCTACTAATTCCAATCTTTACCTTGTCTGCTGCAGCTTCTGGTCTATTGCTACGTAATGTGTATAACAGAAGCACGACGGATAAGTATGTTGATGACAAGGTACAGCTCCAAAAGGACTGGGAGTCCTTAACATCATATGAGCGTATTAAGCTGTTGAAGCTTGAGTTTCTCGCCTACTTTATAGGAGGGTCACTAATTGCAGCAGGTTTAGTTATTATTATTAATGTTTAAATCACACGCCATATTAACGGTTGCTATCATTTCGATGGCAACCGTATTTGTTTTGGCTGCTGGTAGGAAGTCGCCTAAGCCGCCACCTCTAGAGGATGTATCTATAGTCGTTACACCAGCTGTTAATGATACAACGCCTCTTAAGAAGCGCAAGGATTATCATAAGATATTATGGAATACAGCTGAAGTTAGAGGGTCTCAGGTATTTCGGATTGATAAGACAATATCGATGTATCTCGAGAATAGGAGTAAGTATGTTGAAGTTGAGAGGTTACGGTCAACTGGTGTACCTGCAGCTATCATCTTTACACTACATGGTAGAGAATCGACATGGAACTTCAAAAAACACCTTCATGAAGGGTCTCCACTAACAGGTCGCACAAAGTGGATCCCTAAGGGGAGACCCAAGGCTCCCCCAGGCAACGGTAGTGTCTATACATTTATAGAGAGTGCAGAAGATGCTCTTTATAAGCTTAAGGATTTGGAGAGTATTAACTGGAGTGATAAAAATACCGCGCTGTATACTATTGAAAAATACAACGGTTTAGGGTATCTTAAATATAGACCTATTCACTCACCGTATTTATGGTCAGGTACAAACCACTACACGAGCGGTAAGTATGTAGCAGACGGTAAATATTCTAGTACTGCAATAGACAAGCAATTAGGTACATGCTCTATCTTGAAGCGTATGTCTCAAAGAAATATTGATATCGGGTTTTAGATAAAGCCTAAACGTTGTAGTTGCCCTGTGGCTGGGGTTTGAGCTAGCACATCTCGCGCTAATAGCGTTATTTCTGTATTCTCTATATCAACCTGAAATGAAGCCACTTCGTAATCGTCTGTTACAAAGCCCATAATAGCGCCGTTGTATGCGTTGTTGACCTCTATTAACGTATCGCCATATGTTAAGAGCGTAGTATCACCAATACCGACACCATAGTCCAAATATACACCGTTATATGCTATGGAAATAACATCTCGCGATCCGATTTTACCACCGGAAACGAAGTTAACATGTGTCAGTATTGACGGGTTCCATAATGGGTGAGCCGCCGCGGCAGATAAAGTATTAATTCTAAATTGTGACGATAAGGAAGGTGTATTAGATACTAATGCACTATACACCGTAGGTTCTATAACTTCGCCTTTAGGGAGCCCATCAGGGTATAGACCGACAAGATATTTTAGTTCAGCATTTGCAGATAGTGTTGGTGTACCTGATACATCGGGCCAGAGAGTCCCGGGTATCGAGGATAGTGAGATAAACACCGGGGTATATAATAAATCTACTTCAGCCCACTCTCCTGCAATTTTTAGTGAGCGTTGATATGGGTAAATCCATTGGGCAGCGGTAAGGAACGGCACTGAGGTATCACCAAGAACCGTACGTAAAATTCCATCACTTTGCGAAGTGATAACTACGTCAGTATATATGTTGGAGTTAAACTCTCCACTATCACCCTGGTTAACATAACCATCTTCAAACCTTAAAATACCCGAGTCATTCCTCCTCTCATCTGGAGCATCAGCAATGTTTTTAATTTTAACCGATCTTTTCTGCATCGATATACTGCTATCTGCTTCTACACTATTAAACCCACGTATTTGCAGATTTTCGTTTATAAGCGGGCCAGGTACCTGGCCTTTTCTTAAGCGATTTTCTACTTTATCGATAGTGCCAAAGCCAGCCTTCTTACGAGCAGTAACATTTGATACGTAACGCTTTAACTTCTTATTGCGACGGTTAATGTTACGTTCAATACAATCGTCATCACCCTCCTGGCAGACATGATAATTATCAACAACACCGTTAACAATATCACTTGGCGTTTCACCGTTGAACCAAAGCTGTACATACTTAACGTTCGGATGTAGTCCTAGCCCCTCATGAAGACCTGCTATAACCTCAACATTGTCTTGATTATAGTAAACATCGGTCGCGAGTCTCAAGCTATTAAGAACTGGTTGATCAACTGGCCAAGGCGCAACGTCACCGGCATCGTATAAGCTACCAGCCACAATATTAACTTTGTAATTTTTTCGGCGCATATCGTATCTAGCTACAGCAAGCGCTGCGTGAGAATCTGTACTACGTGCAGATAATCCTTCTTCTTGCCATGATACAGTAAACTGCCATTCATTTGGTCTATTATAATCCATATTATTTTATTAGTTATTTCTATAGTACTCCGATACATCCATATCAAGGTCTAAGCTTTGATTTTCATTTCGTCCGGCAAACAAGTAATCCAGCTCCCACTCGTTCGGCTGTATTATCATACGCTGAGGTTCAATACTCTTACCAGGTCCACCGAAGTTAAATGGACTATCGTTTAAATCACCTGGTATCGGCCTAGCCGAAGAATCATAAAAATTACCGGTTTCTGTTACGATCCTACCATCTCTATAAACTATCGGTAGAGAAAACCAATAGCCAATAAACTCTTGCAGTGCAAATAAGTAGGAGTCATTTGGACCCGGGTAGGTTGGAAAGAATTGCTCGTTATTCATAATCTTATTATTTTGTTTTTTTAGGGGCTGGGGCCGGCCAGACGGACGACGGGATATTCTGCTGTTTCCCGTATGCGTTTGATAAATCTAGGTGGAGGACTTTGAAGTTCAGAGGAGACTCGTTATTCACCTCGGTGATGGTGGGACGGCCTCCACCTTTTTTCTTGTATACCCAGCACTCATCTTTCGGCTGCGTACACGGGTTGCTTGGTAAGTCGGTTAAGAAGACAAGCTTATACTCGAGATCGTAGAACTTATCAGAAGTGTCCGGATAATTGGCGAAGTTCTTTACCGACCAGGCGCCGGCGCCTTGGTCAATTTTTTGGCTGTATTTCCAGTTCGACGTGTTGAAGTAACTATCATCAGGTATTGGAGAGTTAACGCCCACGGAAAACAAGCCTATACCAGCGCCTTGAGGAATTTCAACTTTATAGCGAATATTAACCGGGTCAACGGTCCAGAGTTTATCTACCTGATTCTGGCCGCGGCCGCCGAACACGTTGTCCGGTACGACACTAGCCTCTATTTGAAAGAATGCAAATGGTTTACCGTCACCAACCCAAGTCCCGTCCGGGAACGTTAGATTTTCAGTCACAGTAAACTGTTTATACAGTGACACCGTGCCATCGGTGGTGGTAGGAGGAGGAGGGCTAGCGACTTTGTTAACGGCGCCTAGAGCAGGTTGATTAACTCCATCATATGTTATTGTGATTGTACCTGGGTGGCATTCGCAATCGGCAATATCATCAACAAAGTCAAGACCATTATAATTTTTTAGAGCTTCATTAAACTCACTGGTCTCGCTAAGGATCTTGTCATACCACCATTGTTCAAAATCAAGCTCGTTCAATCTACCAGGTTGGGGAAGCTCAAAGATAACTAGATCCGCACCGCAAAAATCATTCCCAGCACCTACAGCCTTGAACTGGAAGGGTTCACCAGTACCATCACCTACCGCAGGTGTACATGTAGCTGCTCCAGTCCATATGCACTCATAAGGCTTACTCTTAAGACTTAAATTTGTAAATGCGCACTCAGGCCCTTCATCCGGTCGAATTGGACACGCCATCCAACTACACTCATCATCGTCCCATTTCCATCCGGATATGGTAAGGGCATCAATAGTTGGTTTTGGAAGTTTCCCTATCCATTGATTATTGTCTGCAACATTAAAATCTTCGATCGCGTTTGCTAGGTCTTTGGCCGCTTCGTCCTGCCATTGTTTATACACAGGATCATTCTCATCGACGATATTCTCACAAAATCTTGCGAACGACCATACCACGGTAGCACCGGCAGTAAGAGAACAACTATCTCCACTAGTCGTAACTTCTATCCTTTCATAATTATCGCGTTCTAGAGCTGTACCGTAGCCATTCGGCCAGTAGCAATAAGAGCCATCTATACAAGGCTGACACGTTGTACTTGTTGACGTACTTGTGCTTGTACTCGTACTCGTACTCGTCGATGTACTCGTCGATGTACTCGTGCTTGTGCTTGTTGATGTACTTGTTGACGTACTTGTGCTTGTACTCGTGCTTGTACTCGTGCTTGTACTCGTCGATGTACTCGTCGATGTACTCGTGCTTGTTGATGTACTTGTTGATGTACTTGTACTTGTTGATGTACTTGTTGATGTACTCGTACTCGTCGATGTACTCGTCGATGTACTCGTGCTTGTTGATGTACTTGTTGACGTACTCGTACTCGTCGATGTACTCGTACTCGTACTCGTCGATGTACTTGTTGATGTACTCGTACTCGTACTCGTCGATGTACTTGTTGATGTATATCCGAAAGGTATATTATTTACAGCATCTACACGAAGGCCGAGTGGATCAAAAAAGCTCTCTATCATATTATTATTTATGGTAATTATTATTTATAGTTGTGTGGTATCCGGGATAGGTGTAGAAAGTAATGACGGCTCATTCCCATCTGGATACAAAATTCTGCGCAAATCCGCGGAATCCACAAACTTGACACTATCCCACCAATTCTCACCAAACTTACCTATAAAACTTTTGTCAAAAGGCGGTTCAGTTTCAGTACATGAGCACGTTTCACAATCAAACCCACCCGTTAGAAACTTTTCTTCCTTACCAGGCTCGGTATCTAGTTGAATTTTCCAACAGATAGTTGTCGGGTCAAAGCCAAAGATGCCCTCACAGTTACCATCAATACAAGGAGGTGGCGGCGTCGTATCCCCGGGGAGGGGGGGGAGGGGTTCTGGAACACACGTACACTTTTCACAATCAAACACTAAATTTCCTTGATTGCAGCCGTATACGGTTTGAGCACATAATTTGTTGCAATCAAATGGACCGGGGTCGAGTACATTGTTAGTGCAGTTATAAGCATCGCATGAGGTATTAGGCCCGCCATCACGAAGTACATCCTCAAGTTTACGTACCGTAACCTGCTCGTCGCAGGCAGGATCGGCTTCGCAGAGTCTGTTGTGAACAAAGGCGTACTCCCATTCTAAAATTGCAATTCTATTTGGTAAAGTAGCTGCCGCTAAATAATCTATTTTCTTGCCGCCAGGCTCGTATTGTGGCGCCTTGCTGAGCTCGTACAATTCGCGTTTTGCTTTACGTAGATCACGCGTGATGGATTTCAACCTTTCATTATCACCATACCAGGTCTGCTTATTCATAGATGGTGTATTTCGTGTCTTTCTAGTAACCGGCTTTTTAGGGAAAGTATTATCAATAAACGTATCAGCACCTGTAACTGGCCGAGTCGGTTGCTGAGGCGTTTGAACAGGAAGACGGCCGCGTTGGCAGCAATCAACACGATTACAATTAAGCTCACAACAACGAGTGTATCTTTGTGCCTGGTTATCCCAACAAAATTCAGCACATCTGCAATACTCATCATCTTTTTTATCGCATACCTGAAGTCCAGTGTGCGCTTTTCCGTCTATACCGAAGAACGAACAGTCAGGACCACCGACCGGCTCAGGGTTGAGCTGAGTTGGGCACCATGGACAGGGCGCTTTCGTCGTTGTATTAGGTGGATCGGGTGGATCTGGTGGATCGGGTGGATCTGGTGGATCGGGTGGACTCGTTGTAGCTACTTTAACACATTCGCACTTGTCACAATCAAAGACCTCACCAGGGTAGCAATCAACAACAATACTACCCGATAGAGGACTTTCTTGACAGTTCGCGTAAAGGCATGGTCCGGGTCCAGGTGTTGTAGTCGTAGGACGCTCACCTTCAATACATCTACACTCGTCACAATCAAAATAGAACCCTTCTATACAGTCAGCAGCAGGATCAGCAGGATCTTCTGTACAGTTATACCACGGGCAAGGTGGAGGCGTCGTAGGTGGAGGCGTCGTATCCAACAGCACATATGCACATAGCTCACAATCAAATACAAAACCCTCTATAGGCTCAGCAACACGATCAGCAACGTCACTGGTACAGTTGTAGAATGGACAAGGCGGCACAGGCCTAGGAGTGGTAGGAGGTACAGTCGTAGGAGGTACAGTCGTAGGAGGTACAGTCGTAGGAGGTACAGTCGTCGATGTACTTGTTGATGTACTTGTTGATGTACTCGTACTCGTCGATGTACTCGTACTCGTACTCGTCGATGTACTCGTACTCGTACTCGTCGATGTACTCGTCGATGTACTTGTTGATGTACTCGTACTCGTCGATGTACTCGTACTCGTACTCGTCGATGTACTTGTTGATGTACTCGTACTCGTACTCGTCGATGTACTTGTTGATGTACTCGTACTTGTCGGTGTAGTTGTCGATGTAGTTGTCGATGTATATCCGAAAGGTATATTATTTACAGCATCTACACGAAGGCCGAGTGGATCAAAAAAGCTCTCTGTCATATTATTATTTATGGTAAAACGACAAAAATTTACAAAAAAAAAAAACGTGCTCATGAGCACGTTTTTTAAATTAATTGATATATTAAATATACCCTAATTGTCTTAAGCGTCTAACCTCATCTGTAACTCCGCTTACGTATCCAGCTTCTAAGGTAATTACCGGGTTGAAGATATCGACAATGAACGGCTCTACTTCGTAATCGTCTGTTACAAGTCCCATAACAGTACCATTATATGCATTATTAACCTCAATTAATGTATCACCGTATGTTAATAGTGTTGTATTTCCGATGTCAGCACCTTCGTTAAGATCGATCTTGTTATAAGCTAACGAAATAACGTTTCGACTTCCTACTTTACCACCTGAAACAAAACTAACATGCGTTAGGAGTGACGGGTTCCACCATGGGTTTGCGGCGGCAGCGGATAGTGTGTTTATTCGTGCATATGATGATAGTACTGGGTAGCTTGACAGTATTAAGTGCATGTATGCAGGCTCTATAACCTCTCCTACAGGAATCTCGTCTGGGTATAACAGGTTGAGATGATCAACGTACGCTTCGGTTACGGACCCGGGGAACGGCGATGTCGACCAGTACGAACTTGAAATTGCGGAAAGCACAGTATATACTGGTGTAAATAACGTATCGACTTCTGTCCATACAGACTTAGGAATTCTAACTGTATCGTTCCAGGTCTTATCAACATCAATAGGACCGCCTGGACCGTAGCCCGATAACGAGCCGCCTGGCTCGAGCAATTCTTTTATTTCATCATCTAAATCCGATGAAAGGTAATCATCACCATTAATTATAAATTCTGTCTTACCCGCTTCAAATGGATAGTTGTTACGCAAAGAATCTCGTGCAATACTCGTAATGTATTTACCGAACTGATCTCTCCTTATAACACCGTCTTCAAAATTAACTACACCGTTATCCATGGGTAGGTTTCGATACAGCTTGACATCTTTAGCAGCATCAACAGTAAACAGCTTAGCTGAGTTTAATATTGCATTAACACTTTCGTTCCTAGATACACTGTTCCAGCCATGAAGCGCTAGACTTTCATCTATATAGTCTATTATCGACGAAATACCATTATATTTTGTTGATGGAGATTCTATAACACCTCCGAAACTGGATGCGATTCGCTGACCAACAACGAAATCATAAACCTTGGCCTTGTAGTTTATCCAAGCATTTTTTTCAGATTGACACGTTACTCGATCACTCTGTGGGGCTGATCTTGCATCATCGGCAAATGGTGCGCAAAGATGAATGTTATTATCTGCGAATTGTACATCGACAATCTGTTCTGGTACTTCACCATCAAACCAGAACTTGATATATTCGATATCAGTATTTACAGCACCTCCTGTCTGTGAACTATGTAGAATCTCTAGATAATCTTGATTATAAAAAACGTCTGTGCTGAGGCGTAAACCTTCAAGCACCTTCTCGCTTCCCCATGGGGTTGCTGAAGCGGCATTAACTATACTACCCGGTACAATATCAACCTTGTAATTTTTACGTCTTGAATCATATCTTGCAACTGCTAGTGCAGCGTATGAGTCGACCGGTGCATTTTCATACGCGACAGCAGTAAGGGCTGGTAAGTCAGATGCAGAAGGCAACTCAATATCCGGTATGAATGCTTTATTTTTCATTTCCCACGAAACAGCAAATTGCCACTCGCCAGGTACTTGAAACCCAAAGCCACTTAGTGGTTTATTGTTTATATCGCCTGTTGTTAAACACCTACACTCTTCACAATCGAACTCAAACCCTTCAGTACATGAAACAGAAGCTAAATATGATAGAGGACTGCCAGCGGATAAGCAATTACCCCAAAAACAGTAAGTTGGGTCTCCATTACTATCGGTTATGAACTTGTGTATATTATTTGCCATATTATTATTTATTGTTTTTAATTAAAACTATACGTTATAGTTGAATATTGTGTTGAGCATTTATCTGAAGACTCCAGGACCTTGAGGGCTGGGAGGCCCACCTTTTTGTGGATTGGGGAAGGGTGGGTAATATTTAGGTGGTCTCTGATCATCAGCATTCCTCTTATCAATTCGCCTTAACTTTTCAACAATTTCGGTATTAAGTTCCTTACAGTTAGTGTCGTTACAATCTCTGTAAAAAATAAAGCCGGCATTAAGTGCTTTATTAAACGCCGTTCTTTGCAGACCCATAATGTAGTCGGAGGCGACGTTTAAACTGGCGAGCTCGCTGTCTACCGCGTCGCTGGGTTTAGCTCCTAGTAATAAAGTGTCGCAGTAGAAGACCGCGATTATGTCCGCGTCATTATGTGGAGGAAAGCTGAATTCAATCATGCCACCGTCGCCGATGTCGGCCGAGGTGATCGAGTATTTCATCCTTCCCACCTCCGTACACGTCGTGTACGTATCCCCTACATATATAGCCGTGTCATCGAAGTTGCGTTGGATGAAATACTTACAAGCCGTCTTAACCCCAGCTATACTGCATGACCGGTCCGGACAACCCTTAGCGTAATTCAGCCGACCATTATGACCAGCAAATCGTGTAGTTTTCCCACCATCTCCAGTCGATTTGTGGAGGCTTTCCAGCGCATTGAAAAGGTTAGCCTCGGCGATACCTTCTTGATCTGCTGCATACCCATTCCCGTCCTCGTCCAACTGATAACTATAAAACCAATCATCCCATTCCCATTCCCAGAAGCACCTTTTGGGAGGTCCGAGATAACCCGCCGGCTTGACTTCTTCACGTAGTACCGGGGAAACAGTGATAGTTTGAAAATACGTAGCCGGATAATCTTCTACGGCTTTACCCGGCTTGCCATTGTAGATGGCCAAATTTGTTGGAAGAACTTGTATACATACTGTAATATCGTCCGGTGCGGGTGGACAAGGCTCACCGGTTGTAGTCGATGTACTTGTACTCGTTGACGTTGATGTACTTGTACTCGTTGACGTTGATGTACTTGTACTCGTTGATGTACTCGTTGACGTTGATGTACTTGTACTCGTTGATGTACTTGTTGTACTTGTTGACGTGCTTGTACTCGTCGATGTACTTGTCGATGTACTTGTACTCGTTGACGTTGATGTACTTGTACTTGTTGACGTGCTTGTACTCGTCGATGTACTTGTACTTGTTGTTGTACTTGTATATCCGAAAGGTATATTATTTACGGCATCTACACGCAAGCCGAGTGGATCAAAAAAGCTCTCTGTCATACTATTATTTATGCAAGTCCTAACTATTATTTACATAGATCTTAATCATCTCAACCTTTTTTATGTCGCTAGTAACGTCTCACACCTTTATCATATATAATATATGATAAATAATGTCAACTAAAAGGATTAGCCCTTACTAAAATCGATCTGATCGCCACATTTTCCGAGTGAGAAGTACATCACCGGGTTTCTCGGTATCTGCCGCAGTTTAATATAAAGATGGAACGATTGGTTAAGTACAGTCGCGGTAGGTGTATAAACCCACTTCTCAAAACTATAATTTGGATGATCCTGCGCTGCAGCCATATCAAGCATAAGCGGCCTTGGTTTAGCATTCTTACCCGACTTAACAGGCCCTTTATACATATAATACGGACCGCCGCCCGGGGCGCCGAACTCAACTACTTCTCCGGTAGTGATCGTCACCGCGGTTTGAGAGACGATCTTCGCTCCGAACTTGTCAAATTTAAGAAAATTACAACAAGCATCGTAAGCGAGTATTGTCCAATCACACTTACGGCTACGAGTCATAAAGGCCGTGTCATAAACGTCACCTTTTCTCTTCGTGAAGCTCTCACAGTAATCTCTAAGACCATCTATCACTTTGTTTACTGCAGTCACATATTCGCCGTAGTCACCTTCGTAAGGGTCAATATCAACACACTCATCTTCATAATAGAACCCGGATATTGTATCCTCCCATACCGTTTTACAAGGCTCTTCGAATCTATAACCAATATAAACCTTGCGCCAATTTCTCTCAGGAACATTAATTTGTGGGACCCCGCCGGGTCCTACATATTCTTTAATATCCCATGGAATAGACCTAAGACATACTCCTACGTTTTTCGGAGTATAACACGTTTTTGGAGTGCATGTTGTGATTGTTGTGCTTGTTGACGTACTCGTACTCGTCGATGTACTCGTTGACGTACTCGTCGATGTACTCGTTGACGTACTCGTCGATGTACTCGTTGACGTACTCGTCGATGTACTTGTACTCGTTGACGTCGATGTACTCGTTGACGTCGATGTACTTGTACTCGTTGACGTCGATGTACTCGTTGACGTCGATGTACTTGTACTCGTCGATGTACTCGTACTCGTGCTTGTTGATGTACTCGTACTCGTCGATGTAGTTGTCGATGTAGTTGTCGATGTATATCCGAAAGGTATATTATTTACGGCATCTACGCGCAAGCCAAGCGGGTCAAAAAAGTTCTCTGTCATATTATTATTTTATATAAATCCTAATTGTCTCAGTCTTCTTGTTGGTTATAAAAATTAGCTTTGCTCATATCAGGATCTATACTACCCTGCTTAGCATTATCATTATTAAGGGAAATTATTGGTCCGAACCCGTCTGCATTTGACCCGGTGTCCGGGCCACCGTAATCTACAGGAGGCGTAAAGCCGGTTTTTTGTTGTCTTTGTTTATCAATCTGCTGTTTATCTTTTAATCCGTCTTTTTTCCATTGATCCTTCCACTTATCCTTCTTCCACCCAGCATCTCCACCATCAGTAAATAGTCGGACAGATGGTACATTTGAAATAGCTACTTCCACCATCCTGTTGTCCGCCTGTGCCAGTGGGCAATCGATGGTGACATCATCATCGAGGTTGACCGATAGTGAGAACACTTCCGGGAAGTCTTCTCGATCTCCACATATATATGTGTATACATAACGGTCTGGAACGATCGCGACCGTCTTCACCTTTTTAATACACCAACAGATGGGATTGCCTTCGAGAGCTTCATTGAATATTGTATAAGCATCATCGATGATTGTAATCAGTTCACCCGGTGGTATTCTCCACTCTCCATTACCCACAATCGCATAATCCGGAGACGCATCGAACCCTGTCAATTGCCATTTTTTACCGAATGCATCCTTAAAGCACTCGTACTCGTAGCCTGGAAGTATAAACTGCTTAGTGCTCTGAGCGGCGAGTGCTGTGCCGCCGCCTTCGGATGGGCCACCATCCGTAGCTGTAATTGTACCCCTAAGATCCATCCAACGCTTATCCTGCTCCGCGTTGATAATGACGAGCCCATGATTCTGCGATGTAGGAGCGAAGTCCGCTGCAGGCTCATCATGGAAGATGCCATCTTCAAGATCCGGAGCAGAAAATTCAACATAGGGTGTACATTCGCAGAAATCCACGCTAGCAATCTTAGAATCCGTGAAGGAAGCAGACTCATAAGCCGCTATGCCATCACTCAGATATGTCGCCCAAAAACCAAAAAACTCTAGAAGTAAATCAAGTGGTAGCGGGCCGGGATTGTCAAGAGGAATAATTATATTAAAGCCCTCAGGGTCCTTTAGTTGAAACTGACCGTCAACCTCCTCAACCTTAATTAACTCCGGCGGTGGTATCTGAGCTGGAAAGTCTTTAAACCAACAATATTCAGCCTCAAGGTTCGCGCTTGCTACCCATTGACAATAATAATCACTACTCGGATCATTATCCCACTCCCATTCACCTTTGATGGCAAAGCCGTTACCCGGCTTTTTATCTTCATCCGGTGGACATGTTGTACTTGTACCTGTTGTTGTACTCGTACTCGTCGATGTACTCGTCGATGTACTCGTGCTTGTGCTTGTCGATGTACTCGTACTCGTGCTTGTTGATGTACTCGTACTCGTCGATGTACTCGTCGATGTACTCGTCGATGTACTCGTACTCGTGCTTGTTGATGTACTCGTACTCGTCGATGTACTTGTACTTGTTGTTGTACTTGTATATCCGAAAGGTATATTATTTACGGCATCTACGCGTAGGCCGAGTGGGTCAAAAAAGCTCTCTGTCATAATATTATTTTATATAAATCCTAATTGTCTCAGTCTTCTTGTTTCGTTAGTAACACCACCTACATAACCATCCAGCAACTCTATTTGTGAGTTATCAATATCAACGACAAACGGTACAGTCTCGAAATCATCTAGCACTAGTCCCATGATCTTACCATTATATGCATTATTAACCTCAATCATCGTATTACCGTATGTTAATAGAGTTGTATTACCTATATCAGTACTATCGTTAAGGTTAATTTTATTATAAGCCAGTGATATTACCTCGTTATTGCCTATCTTATCTCCTGAAACGAAACTAACATGAGTTAAGAATGACGGGTTCCACCATGGATGTGATGCTGTGGCAGAAAGTGTGTTTATACGTACATATGATGATAATGTTTCAGCATTGCTTGATAACAATATATACATGACTGATGGCTCGATCACTTCACCAGCCGGTATTTCGTCTGGGTATAAGCGATTTAGGTGATCAATATATGGTTCAATTACACTTCCGGAAAGAGCACTGGTAGGCCAGTACGAGCTCGATATTGAAGATAATACTGTGTATACCGGCGAATAGAGAAGATCTACTTCAGTCCAGACAGTACCTGGTATTCTCGCTGATTGATTCCATGCGCTATCTACATCGATCAGTGTACCTGGGCCGTAGCTTGATAGTACACCGCCCGGCTCGAGCATCGTCTGAACCGTTTCGTCTATACCTAGTGATAGGAATATATCTCCATTAGGTATAAATAAGGTATTATCTACATTTTTATCTATTTTACATATAAACTTACCATCACCGGCGCGCCTAACAATACCATCTTCAAAATTGAGAACATTTTCATCCATAGGATGATTTCGCCAAATCTTAACCTCCCTTGCATCTGTCTTTGCCTTTATACTAGCTGAACTCGCGAACATGTCAATATTTTCACCATGTGACACGCTATTAAAACCGTGCAATACTAGACTTTCGTTTATATAGTCCTTGATTGCCGATACACCATTATTACGTGTATATGGAGTCTCGACAAAACCGAATCCTTGTTTTTTACGCTCTTTAATTGTTGCCTTATACTCCTTAACTCCTCGTTGAAGCCTCTTATTAATAATGGACTGGCAAGCAACATTATCCTTAAGAGGGCTCTTAGGATTATCTTCCCATGGTGGACATATATGAGTACTGAGACGTGTAAATTCCTTATCAACTACTAGTTCTGGCGATTCACCATCAAACCAAAACTTAATATACTCAATGTCGAGGTTTATTGCTCCGCCTGATTGAGTGCTAAGTAAAATATCAATCTTGTCCTGATTGTAGAAGACATCAGTACTTAGGCGAAGGCCTTCAAGTACCTTTTCATTTCCCCATGGATCAGCAGATATAGTATTAACTATACTACCAGGTACAATGTCAACTTTGTAATTTTTACGGCGCGCGTCATACCTAGCAATTGCTTGTGCAGCGTAGGAGTCAGTAGCGGCATATGCACTAAGAGCTTGTAGCTCTGCGCCCGACAGTCCCTCGAATGGTATAGATTCATAGGGAGTAAAGTTAGCCTTTTCCCACGATACAGTAAACCGCCATTCATCTGGAAATTCAAAATTAAATGCAGATAACGGCTTAATGTTTATTTCACTTGTAGGTGCACATTTACATTTAGTGCAATCAAATTCAAACCCAGACAAACAAGAAATTGTTGGAAACATTGAATAATATTCGCCGGATAATCCCGGGATTGGACAATTACCCCATTTACAGGTTTCGTGAAAATTACCATCGTCGTCGATGTAGTAGAAGAATGAATAATAAGTAGGCACGTTATTATTTATGCTTATGCATATACTTTATCTCGTTGAAATTCTTTTTTTTAATGATTATATTACGTAGTTTTGTAGAAATCGGCTTTGTTTTTATCTGGCCTGGAACCATCCTGTTTTATATTTTCAGAATTCAAAAACATGATAGGTCCAAATTCATCAGATGTAGAAGACTCTACACTACCGAAATCTACCGGCGGTACTCTACCAGTACCGCTGTTTTTTTCTCTTTCTTTCTTCTCTCGATTCTTTTTCACTGTTTGTTTCCAGTGGGATGTGGCATCGCCTCCATCTGTGTGTAAGAAGGACGATGAGGAATTAACGATTGATACCGTCATAGGTGCACCCGCTGTAACTGTACAATCAGGATCATCGCTTGAAGGGTTGTTGATTTTAATAGTAAAATCCTCATCTATACCAACCTCATCAATATCAGAACAAATATATTTAAACTTAAGGTTCTTATATTGATCGTCGCCTTTTCTCAATAGTTTAGGATCACCTGTTATACACCAGCAGTTTGAGTTATATTCAATAGCCTCATTCCAGAGTCTAAAGGCATTTATAGTTACTTCACCCTCATCAGCCGGTATTGTAAATGAAGTGTTTTGAGTGACCTCATAGTCTGGTGGGACATCGAACGCATTACGTCTTAAAAATGAGTCACCGTTATTATCATACACGCACTCTGCATCTGCTGATCCTCCAATAAATTGATCATTTGAAGTTGCTAGTCCATCGATATACTCCAATTCACCGCTAACTGATACTGACGCAGGACCTATCTTTTTTATAACGATTGTCTCAGTCAATCCAGCTTTAGGATCTGTTGTAGCTGATGGTTCCTGAACTATCAATCTACTGAGTCCAAATTCAATCTCCATATCGCAGGTGCATGCCCCGTCCGTAAAATACGGGTACCCTGATGGTCCTGGTACGTAATTAGCTATAGCCTGGTCTAGACCGTTATTAAATTCTTCTATCCAAAGTTTATTTTGAAACTCAGTCAGACAATCACCATATTCTTTTTTATATAAAACAATCGTTTGCAGACTATCAAGATCAACAACAGTGAGCTCACAACTAGTACCAGTATCAACTACATTAACTGCTTCACCTTTTTCATCAGCGGAAGTCACATAACAAGCAGTTCGATCCGGACATACTATAGGGTAACAGCTTTGGCAATTGAAAGGGTCCCATGTACTTCCGTCACCTCCTGGTGCTGATACTACAGCTTGCTGTAAGCCCGGTGCAGGGAGTGGCGGTGCCGCGGCATCAGGTTCCGGTCGACCTTCATTACCTTCATCACAGCAAGCTCCTTTTCGTATCTGTTCTTTAGCATTGTTCCATGTATTTAATTGATCATCGACGGTAGCATATACTTGATTCAAAACATCCTGAAGTTCAGGCGGGGGCATGACTTCAGTCGGCATCTGCACGTCAACTATCTGTTCTTGAGTCCATGGATCATACAACCTCACATTTCCACCAGGGTAGGTCGTAGCGTCGGTGACAAACTCTGGAGGGTCTAAATCTGTATTAACATGGCATACAGGCAGTGCAAACGCGGCCGCGCACTCCCACTGACATCCATTCCAATTAAACAGTAATTTTGCGACCTCTGTGGAGATGACTTGTAAAGGAGTCCATGGATTATCTGCCCATGTCCTCATATCGGTTAGGACTTCAGCTGATGTTTGAGGTAAAAAGTCCGGTGGCGCCACGGGTTCTCCAGCCCCGCCGGCTACAGCATCAAAGTAATCGTGAATATAACGCTCCGATTCAACCTGGTTGAGGGTCACTATAGCTCCCCAAAGGTCAATGGCTAGCCATCTGAACCCGATGTAAGATCCATAATCGCCCCAGAACCAATAAGCGTCTCGCCATGGCATGACCGCTATACTAAGCCGTGGGTCTGTCCACGATCCTAGCTCTTCGTGAGGACCTGCAAGTGTTATTTCGTCACCACTTTCCTGTAACTCTATCACGGTTGGATAGTGTCGTTTCTTCGAATTTTCAAGACCTCCACCGGAATAATCATAATAACAATATTCAAGAAACGGGCATGAAGGCTGAGCAGTCCAATCACATATGTCTGGATCCCACTCTAGATTGCGAACTTTGACCTCGTCACCCCAATGACATGGTGGGTTAGAAATATCCGGTTTTTCCACTGGGCCGTTTTTACCAGCAATCAATTCTTTTCTGCTGCCGTTATAATCAGCAACTGCAGCTTCAAGATCTACTTCCTGAGCATCCAATTCAGTTTCGAGCTCAGCTTCAGTTATTATCGGAGGATCATATTCCCATACTGTAACGTTATTAGGATCGTATAAATAGCATTTTTCTTGAGTAGGTCCCTCAGTATTTATTTTTTGATGCTCTAGTGGGTCGACTCGTTCCGGAAGCGGATCAATTAGTAAAGCTGCATTTTCTGCATCCCACCAGCAAAACTCTTCATTGAGGCATGCCCGGCACTCCCACTGACAATTATCAGAACTCCACTCCCATTCAAGTTCTTGAGGGGGCATAGGGATTTCAGCAGGTGCACTTCCACTTAAGTGTAAAAGTTGAGGCTAATTGTTAATATTAAAATCACTAACCTCTGCAGCAACTTCTAGTGCTGCGTCAACAAGCCATTGTGTGTAGCCAGTGCCTAGGATATCTCCACAATACTGATCTTTCTCCCATACAGTTGTACCACCTGCAACTAGCTTACATACCCCTCCTGAGTTTGTAATAACAACTTTTTCAGTGTTGTATTTATCAGCCACATAATCAGGCCAGTAGCAATACTCATAATCTAAACAAGGTTGGCATGTCGTTGTACTCGTTGACGTCGATGTGCTCGTACTCGTCGATGTACTTGTTGACGTTGATGTACTCGTCGATGTACTCGTGCTTGTGCTTGTTGATGTACTTGTTGACGTACTTGTGCTTGTACTTGTACTCGTACTCGTCGATGTACTCGTGCTTGTGCTTGTTGATGTACTCGTGCTTGTGCTTGTTGATGTACTTGTTGACGTACTCGTACTCGTACTCGTGCTCGTCGATGTACTCGTGCCTGTTGTTGTACTTGTATATCCGAAAGGTATATTATTTACGGCATCTACACGCAAGCCGAGTGGATCAAAAAAGCTCTCTGTCATATTATTATTTATTAAAAATGTTCACTTTTAAGCCGGTCTACACATTCTTCCTCTTATTTCTGTAAATCGCCCCTACAGTATGCCAGTTATAGCCGCTCATTTTCGGAGCCATGGTTGTACTCGGAGTGCTTGTAGTGCTTGTAGTGCTCGTGCTCGTGCTTGTAGTGCTCGTGCTTGTACTCGTAGTGCTTGTAGTGC
>Ga0070747_1000271_pt1 | contig 26474 bp, 25 predicted proteins | sample VirMetDEL_Mar_31_FD_77321 | JGI IMG/M metagenome (GOLD analysis project Ga0070747, IMG submission 77321) | Aqueous microbial communities from the Delaware River and Bay under freshwater to marine salinity gradient to study organic matter... | ecosystem: Environmental > Aquatic > Marine > Coastal... | reverse complement strand
CTAGTTGTTGTTGTTGTAGTAGTTGGAAGATCCGCATCTATAACACCTACTAAAGCATCAAAATCATTAGGACAAGAATTCAGTCCAGAGTAGAAAAAATTATCTTCCCCTACATACCAATTAGGAAGGTAACTATGAAAGCTTACCCAACTTTTTGAATTGAAGTTAAAAGATACTGTCCAAGATACATTACAGAAATAATCTGAATCTTCTAGGTAAATTTCTTTTTCTAAATCTCTTTCTATTATATAATATTTATTATCTCTAAATGTTATATCATCTTTTAATGGAATATAATCTAATTTTGTAATAATAACTCTATCATAGTTAGAATCATATACACCATGTAAACCTACACCATTAAAATGATTATCTGTATCTACGCCAGATATAATAGTTTTTTCTTCATCAACAATTATTTCTGTTTCTGGAAAATGTTTAAGTATTTCAAAAGGAAGATGAGCTGTAAACCATCTATTCATTCCAGAACCAAATGCTGTTAAGTCTTGTGCTTGATTACTAGTTATTAAAAATATTTGTCCTCTTTTAGCATCTATTGATATAGCTCCTTGAGGTATTTTAAGTAGCATTTTATTTTGAGTACCCACATAACCTTGATCAGTTTCAGCAAAATCAATAGGTTGATTAGAAAAAAGATTAGGATTACCTACATAAGCTGCTTGTGGGTTACTAGTATCTATTGTTATTAAGCTATTATACAATAAACTTTTATTTTCAAATCTTGCTAAAATTGCAGCATTCTTTAAACCATCTAAAGCTACTAACTGTCCATAATTCTGAGGGAAGTCAAATTTACTTAAAGCTCTATAAGTTAACCAATTGTTAATTCTATTGTCTGCATCTGTATTTTGTTTATCGGAATACACTGCTCTAAAAGGATAATATGTTCTTTGAGAAACATCCCCCCAATCTGCAGGTAAGTTAGTAAAAACACTCTCTCTATTCTGTTTAGAAAAAGTTACATTATAAGTATATGTATTATCATTAAGTATGGAAACATTAGTTTCTTGAAACCATTCATCAGGTATACCACTAGAAACATGAGGAAAAAATTCTCCTTCTTTGTTGTTAAAAGCTTGTCTTAAATCTAAATTATATGAACTTTCACAATAAAAGCTAGGTACACCATAAGAAAACATATACATGTACCCATCGTAGAAAGTTCTATTTGGGTTAGTATCTGGATCAGCATCCTCATCAGGAAATAATTCCTGAGAATTAGGACAATCAAAATTATGAGCTTTATAACTTATAAAGTTAGTTAATATTAATCCACTTCTTCTTCCTCTATAAGTTTCAAGAACAGATCTTGCAGAATGCCAATATTTAGGATAACCTATATTACCAATCTCATCATAGAATATATCACTATCATCAGGAGCATTTACTCTATTATCTATAAAGAAAGGAAGTTTTGTTTTATAAGCAAATTTTCCTATAAAAGTGTCCCCACCAAAAATAATATCTTCGTTTAATTCTAAGTTATTAAATAATTTTACAAATCCTGTATCAACAGTATCATAAGAATATATTTGTCCATATTGGTTAATAAATTCATTTTTTAGAGATGCATAATAAGACACTACATTAATATCTTCTTCCTTTTCTGGTGCATTACAATTACTACTTCCTTCTAAAGTATTACTTATAAGAAATCTAGATCTATCTTCTATACCAGTGTTTAACATATTCTTACTTAAATGAGGATATGGTAAATTTGTTTCTCCTTCTGTTTTTAAAAATACAGAACTCTCTCTTTGATAATTATTTATTATTATGTCATCTTCTTCCCCTACTGAAAGTACACCAGAAATTAAATAACGTTTAATACTTAAATTTCTTTGTTTAATACCTAGTTCATTAGGAATATCTTTAGTGTAATTATAACTAGCAATTGAATTAAAAGAATGTCCATAATTTTTTCTAGTTATACCATTTATATAAATAGTAAGGTAAGAATTATAAACAGAAAACATTGCTTCTGTACTAAAAGTACCTGTTAGAGCTCCTACTTGTTCAGCAGACTTTAAAGCATCTTCTTGAGCATCCTTTGTAAGGAGTTTATATTTAGCATTATCTTTTACTTCAACAAAATGAGCTTTACCTGCACCATACATAACACTTTCTAACTTAAGAATATCCCCTAAGAAGGGTTGTCCAAACGATGTTTCAGGAGAATTAAAAATTTGTCTACTAGCAAGAGATTCATCTTCTTCTATAATTATTATAGGTTCTGTTATTTTACAAGCTTCTACTTCAATTTTCTTTTCTAATACTGTTCTAAATTTATACTTATCTCTATCAGTCCAGCAAGTATTATCTCTACAATATGGTTTATCCCCTGCTTCAACCTTAACAAACATAACTTCATTTTTCTTTACCCATTTAGTCTGCTCCCCCTCAACAATATCAACCCATCCTACTCTCATTCCAGCATTATCTCTATCCATATATATTTTATATACATCATAGTTAGATGCATATATAACAGCATCAGTAGCTTTTCTTCTTGTTGGAAAAACTCTTTCAGTAGCAATATAAGAAGTATTATCCTCCCAAGGAAGCACAGCTGCTGCAAGTTCACTAACTACTTGGTGAACCATTACATTATAAATACCTACAACACTAATAAATTTAGGTTTACTTATTGAGCATTGTTTATATAAACCTATTTCAACAATCTTTCTTGTTTCTGATTTATTAGTATTACAATTTATAAATTCTATTTCAATATAAGATTCTCCATCAGGCTGTTCAGGAATACTTAAAACTTCTATTGTATACTCTTCACATTCTTCTGTCCAAGCATTATTAACAGAACTAATAAAAGGATCTTCTTTTAAGTCATTATAAGGATAATTAGGGTAAAAGAAATTTTGGTCATCTTTTTTATATTTACCTACATTACGAAGCATACCTTTAGCTACAATAGATTTATTTACGCCTCTATCAGCTCTAATTATTCTATAACCTATTATATCTTCTTTTTGTTTTTTTGTTAAATTAGATACCCCTATTATTGATGTAACTTGTGTAGTATCTATTTTTACACCTAATGGATATGTTGCAACACTTTCCATAACTAAAGAAGTGTTGTCTGAACCTTCTATCATAGGACTCACTAGAATATCAGGCATTTTATGATGTCTAATTTTTTGACCAGAAAGTTCTCCCCATACAGAGGGATCACAAGGATACTCTTCTTCTGACTCCCAATAAGCAAATTCTCCATATTGATAAGGACCTTTATAAGATTCTGTACTAACAAACTCACTAGATGTATTCTCAATTGAAGCTGTATTATATACTTTCCAATAATCTTTAGAAGTAGTGCCTTCCTCAGGATTACCAATAAAATCAGGATTAGTGCTTTCAATACGTGGTGCTATTATATCTGTTGTATTCTTTTTTCTACCTGGAATGTGAAAACCATCTGTTTCTTTACCACTAGCTAGAATAAAAACAATTTCATAAGCATACACTTCATCACGTAAATATCCTCTGTAATTTGCTGCATTTACCTCATCTTTATAACTCTCTGTAGCAGGAAGTCTATAACTTTGCCATTTTAAATCAATATCATTAGCTATTAATTGATAATTAAGTCTTTCTGTTGAAGTCATTCCTTTCCATACAAGTATATCTTGTACAGCAGTTACATAATCTGCATTATCATAATAAACAAATCTTTCAAAAATATCATTAGCACTTATCTTAAGATTAGTTACATTTTGTCCTGTATAAGTTATTTTTTTAAAATTTTCATCTATAAAATAAGTTCCTACTATTTCAAACTTAGAAATATTGTTATTAGTTGAAATAACTGCTAAATTAAAATATTGAAATTGTCCTAAAGGATCTAAATTATTTATATCAACAACTATACTTTTACCTACGGGATAATTATAATTAACAGTGGTTAAATTTGTATCTGCTATTGGAACAGGATTTGTTACGCCATAAAAAGATGTATAAGGATTACCTACAGCATCAGAATATTGAGCTGCAAACTGATATGTACCTGAAGTAATTTCTCCTCCTGATAATACATTTGATATCTCTAGAAAAGGGATATTAATATTTGGTTGCAAACTTAGTTTGTTACAGTCTAGCTCAGATGAATATTGCACATCGCAGTCTTCTGAGAGTGCTGTTGCAAGATAAGGTATGTCATCAATATTTAAGTAACGTCTTCCATTGTTATCAGCCCAATATATTTCTATACCAAAGTTTGTAACTCTGTGTACCATTCTATGTATAGGGGAAGAAATACTAAAATTTAAACAATCAGAGTTTACCAATTTTTGGTACTTACAATTATTACTTACCATAAACCCAATCTCACTGCCACTAGTCTCAGGATTAGCTAACATGAAGATTATTTTGTTTTGTTCTGGAATAAAATGTCTACCTATTAATTTGTATCCTTCAGGAAATTCAAAGCATAACTCGTTACCAGGCTCATTCTGATAGTTTACAGAATTGCTGTTATAGTTTTCAAGATTAGCATTAAGAGCATAAGATAATGAGCCCTTTTTTATGTTATTTTGAGAACTATCTAAATTTAATCCAGAGGCAGCTCTATTATACTCTTGATTTATATTGCTTGTATTTTCTGACTGTTTTGCCATTGTAACATCTATTAATGATTAAATTATCTTCTTCCTTTATAACGTGATGTACCTAATGGTAATTCATACTTATTAAATCTATTTAGATTTTTTCTGATTCTTCTTTGCTTTGCAGTAGCTGTTTGTTTCTTAATTTCAGACTCAGCCATAATGTAAGCTTCATCAGCAAATATTTTGTAATTAATCATTTTTTGCTGTAGCTGATTAAAAGTCTCATCATTAATTTGATTAGTGAGAGTTTCAAATACTTTAAACTTTAAAAAAGCTTCAATGAATTCTTTTATTCTGTAATTATCTGGAATCAATTGATTATCTAAATCATCATAATTAGAAGTATACATTAAAACTTCAACCATACCTTCTCTAAAAGTAGTTACAAATTTATTATCATGTAAGTCAAAAGAATCAAAATCACCAGACATAGGTGTAGAAGTGTCTGTAGTAGTTGTAGAACTATATAATGAAGATGTTTCATTATAGTTATAAGAACAATTCTCTTCAAAAGAAATATTACCTGGTTTTAATAAAAATTTTCTTTTATAAGAATTTCCAGGGATAGTTAGAATTGTTTTATGTACAGCTTGTACTATACTAGAATAACATTCTCCTCCACAATCATTTGATACACATACAGGATTACTGCATGTATAGTCTTGGTCAGTAACTAAAGGAGCTATCTGTACAGTATTTAAATCAGCTGTCTGTGAGTAAAAAGCAACTCCAGACTGATAAGAGGGGTAAGAAAGAAAAGAACAGAACCAGGCTTCTCTAATTGCATAAAAGTTTTCAGGAAGTCTAGCTTGGAAATCTTCTACAAATAACATTACAGGAACTATAGCATGAGAGCTCCTTCCTAGTTTTTCTAAACACTTATTTAAATAGATAGGAAATAACAGATCATCTACTGCACCTGTGTCAAAGTAGCTTTTTAATTCTTCTTTAACCAAAGCATAAATAGGCTCTGGGGAAACGAAATTATATTTATAAAAATAGGACATATTATATTTTTTACTTTACCCACTGATTGTAGATATGTTGATACTTATCATCTGTAACTAAATAATGAGTGATTAATCTTGAGGTTGTTCTTGAAGGTTTAAAGTACCAAAATTTAGATTGTTTAAATCTAGCAGTTTCTTTAAACCAATGCCAACCAAAGAAATAACCATCAGTATGATAGTTAAAATTATATATTACTTTGCCCCTTTTTTTAGTTTCTTTCCAATCTATAGGAAGATTAACAAATTCTTTCCCATCTTTGCCTTTCATTTTTCTTCGTTTTTTCTTGTTTATAGAAAACTCTCCAAATCCATAAGGCATTTTTACTTTTTCTCCTGTTTCTAAGATATATGTTCTGTAATAGTCATTATAAATATATACAATGTTTTTCCATTCTGTAAAAGATAACTTTATGTCTTTGTGTTTTTTACAAAAATCTTTGTAATTATCTTTACTACCACTTCTCCAATCTATCTTAGTTCTACTCATTATTCTTTTGAACTTTGGTTTCTTGAACGTGTTGGTCTAGCACTAGCTTGTTGACCATCTATTCCTTCTGATGATATATCTTCTGGTATTCTGAAGTATGTTTCCTGTAATGTTTGACCAGTAAGATCCATTACTTGTTTTAATAAAAATCCTGGACAAGCAAATTGTTTATCCAAAGGATTCATACAGTATTCTTCATTGCTTACAGCATCTCCACCACAATCACAATCTTCTGGATATAAAATATCATTAGTTACATTATCCTCAAAAAATGCAGCCATTCTTACTTTCTCTACCATTGAGTTAGTAACATATAGGTAATCATTGTTTATCCAAAAATATGTATCTTTTTTTCTAGACCCTAGTTTTAAAAGATTTAAATATCTATTTATAGAAATTTCTTTTAATTTAGTTCCACTACCCCCCATAGCATTTATAGAATAAACTCCTTGTATAACATATTGATAATTCCCTTCTGATATTCTGGGTAGTTTAAGTTTACTTCTTGCAATGGTTGTATCTTCTTGATAGTTACAACATTCCGATATAGGAACTTCAATCATTTCTAAACAAGGAATAGTTGTAAAGAGTGTATCTGTTGCCCACAATCTTCTTAAATTTGTTTCTCTTTTTATTAGAAACAAAGCGTTATCTACAATTTCAGATGCTATAGCTCTATCTGTAATCATAGAATCCGTAGATAGGATTCTATGTAGAGTTCTTGCATCTGATATCATGCTTCTTAATGTAGCCATTTTTATATTCTTTCTTCAAACTCACCACTTTTGCCTTTTTCTTTATCATAGATTAAAACAAGGGCAGCTCGTACATTATTAATAAAATTCTTTTCTCTGTGCCATTTATCAGCTCCAGATAAACTAGGCATTTGTTGTACTCTAACTCCTTTTACTTCTTTAGCCATATAGTGATGTTTATCACCTGTATGTACTTCTCTAAATTTACTAGTACCAAATTTTATAGAATGCTCTGGACTAGTAGCAAATAATAGAGGAAGATCTTCTATTTTACAATTACCATGATGATAACCAATAAATGTATTCCCTAATGTAACACCTTTTACTGGATTACTATCTCTTATAAATGAAATATTACCTTCTTGTGCAAAATAAACACTTAAACCATGTGCAAGATAAAATGACTTTGTTTTATCATGATTACCTTGAACCAATACTACTACTACATTTTGACAGCGTTCTTTCAAATATGAAATAGTATTCACTAATAAATCAAATCCAACTTCATATTCTTCATCATACTCAGCTATTGTATCCTGAGGAGTACCATTTGTAGTTTGATTCCAATAATTATCTGTATGAAAAAAGTCATTAGATATAGGAAACATAATAGTATCTATGTCATATATTTTAATTGTTTTTTCAATTAGTCTTTCTGCAATCTTTGTAAATACTTCTGCTCTTTTCTTTACATTAGTATTTTTTTCTGAAACATATTTTTTAGCTAAATGAAAATCTGAAATAGAAAGTTCTAAATCAACAATTTCTTTTTCAGAATTTGGTTTTGGTGGTTTTACAGATTTGTAGTTAGACTTATATTTTTTTAAGAAGTTAACAAAATCTTCTTCTGAGTAATCTCCTTTTTGTTTTCTTCTACAAAATATAGAAGATGTAAACTTTCCTGTTGGTTGTAGTTTAGACCAGTAGTTTGTAATTGTAAATTTATCTAAATCTACATTATGAACTATTGCTAATTCTTTGTGACTATTTGGTTCTGTTGAGACAGTTACTATGCTTTCTAGTGTTCCTTTTAAAAAATTTTCTTTTTTAACAACTTCCTTAGATGTCTCTTTTTTAAAACCTTTAACCTGTTTTTTTAATTCTTTTAGTTTGTTTTCTGATACTCCTAATCTGTTTGCGTAAAATTTCCTACTTTTTTTCCATTTTAATATTTTTGAGAGTTTTGCAATATTCTCTAAATCCTTTGAGATACTATCCATAGTGAAAAATTATTTATTTAAGGTAAAGATACTGAAATTTTTATTAACTACTAAAGAAAAATAATTAATGTAACTTTACACTCTAACTTTAAAAATTAAAACTCCCTAAAACACAAGGCTTTAAGGAGTTTTCAGTTTCATAAAACCAACAAAATGAAACTTATATATTTTATTAAACACATATTTCTATAATACCTGTAATTTCTCCAAAAGTTTCTATCCTAGCAGAGGCAGTAATACCAAATCCAGGATAATCAATACTATAAAAATTTCCTGTACCATAAAAAGGTATTGTACCTAAAGCATCTGTATATAAAATATCCCCTACACTTATTGTACCAGGTGTAATAGGATTTAACCATACAGGTATATCCGTAACAAACCCTTCACCACATGTTGAAGAAAGTATATTTGCAGAAGAAACACTACCACTTTCCCAAACAATAGCTACAGTTGTTGTAGTAGTTGTTGTATAAGAAGGAGCAATTTCTAAATAATTGCTACATTTATCTGATTGGTTAGTAATTCTAATACGTGTAGTACCATCAGGAGCTAAACTAGTAGTATACCCTGCCAGTAAATTAACATCTGATATGTTTGTCTCAAAAGGAGTTATAAATCCATCTACGTTAGAGTATAGGTCAAATAAAGTACCTTGATCTACTCCTATTGATGTTAATGTTACTAATATGTCCATCTTTTTGGTTTAAGGTATTGATATTGTTTTAGAAATTGAACAAATTTTATTATTACTTTTAACTTTTATTTCTGTAGTCCCATCAGGAACATTGTCTGTTGCAAATCCTGCTTCTAATTGTGCTAAAGAAATATTACTTTCAAAAGCAGAATTAAAGTTAGTGACATCAGAATATATATCAAAAGGACCTGTTTGATCTACTTCAGCATTTGTTATAGTTAAAAATACATTCATTATACAGTAGGTATATAGATTATATAGTGACAAGCTAATACTGGAGGAATATTACTATGTGAATTTCCACCACCTGTAGGATTTATACTCAAAGTATGCGTATGATTTGCATCTAATAATAATTTTCCAGTACTATTTGTATCAGGTGAACCTGGGGTTGAATTAGTAGGATACCCTTGTTCTTTAGTAAACACTCCTGTAGTATTGTTTGTAGCAGTATTAAAAGTTTCTGAAATATATGTGACTTCCCCTGTTAAAGAAGTAGTAGTACTTAAAGTGTGTGTATGTGTATGATTAGGTATTTGAGATTCAGTTAATGTTACAGTGTTAGAACCATTTGTATCCAATAAAGAATATGTTGGATTTCCAGGTTGAGCAGGATCTGTTGCTGTTGGGAAAACTCCACCTAGCATTCCACTGGTTGTTCCCACTGCAATTCTGCCTCTTTTATCTGGAGTAAAATTTTGACCATTACATAAATATACTTCTTCCCAATCACCTGTTCCAGCACCTGTAGCATCAAAATAACCTGTTGGTCCATAATATTCCATTACAGCATAAGGAACCATTTTAGTTTTTTGTCCTACACCACCACCTGATTGACTAGCAATATAATTAGCAATATATGTATCTATATCAGTTATTTGTACATAATTAGTAGAAACATCTAATGATAATGCTTCTAATCTAGTATTTACAGTACATATGTAATCTATAGTAGCTTGAAGTACAACATCTACTCCTTCATCACCAACAATAGAAGGGACACAACCAGGTGTGTAAGGTCCATTTATTGTTGTTATATCATTTATGTTAGTTGTAACCAATGTATCTAAGGTACAAATAGCTTTAGATAAAGCATTGGTAATATTTACAACATTTATATCTGTACAGTCTATTAATTCATTAGAAACAATAGAGCATAAATTCTCAGCATCTAATTCATATTTTATACCACTACCATCTAAGGTAGATGTTAAAAATCCAACAATAGTTGATGTTACATAATTTAATGAATCACCATTTTGTATACCAAGTATTTCTATATCAATACCTGTGTATCTTACACATTTATCTGATGTGGTTTCAGCACAGCCAGTATAACAATTTGAGCAAACGTTCATATCTTAAATTTTTTTAATAGTTTTTAACAAGTTTGAATTGTATTTCCTACAACTCCATTTATAGAAACTTCTGCAGATTGTGTTATAGTATCTAATAACATTACATGGAATTCTAAAGCACCATCTCCAACAAAAGGTATTGTACCCCCTGCATCTGTATAAATAACATCTCCTGCTGTTAATTCTCCTGGAGTTTGTGGAGTATACCAAGCAGGTGTATCAGGAGTTCTAATGCATCCAACATCTTTAGTACTTAAATTAGATATTGTAAATGATACTATAGGAGCTGCTGTAGTTGTTGTAGTTGTTGTAGCTAAAACTACATTTCTTTTTTCTTCACAACAAGAACATCCTGCTGTTAATAAATTAACTCTACTAGCTATAGCTTCTACACTAAAATCACAAGAATAGTCTTCATTAACTAATTTAAACTCTAAGATTCTTTTATAATGTAATAATGTAGACATTTTATTAGCCTCTACAGGTTTGTCTAACATGTATGCTATATTTGTATAAAGATTTTTAGCCATTGAAGCTAACTTACACTCAATAGAATTTATTACATTAGGTATAAGGGCACATTCCCTGCAACTTGTTAATTTGATAGTTAACATATTATTTTTCTTTATAAGAGCATGTCTTACATAATCCTTGTTTATCAAGGTTACAAGAGCATCCTACATTTTTATTACATTGTCTGCATGTTGCCATTAGTAAAATCTTGTTAAATTAGTTCCACAGCATAATCCTCTATTAATAAAATCATCTAGCATTTTAAATGCTTTATTGTATAACCTAGACGCATCTTGAGTTGCACAATTATTAGCAGCTGCAATAGATCCCTGAATAAAATAATTAATAGTATCTAAAGCTACTTTTTGTTCTCGCTTAATATTAGCATCACATTGCATCATATCTAATTTCATAAAAGCACTATCAAATTTTTCTTGTAAGTGATTTATTCTCATTATAGTTTTTTCAACAAATGTAGTATAAGCAGGTGCAACAGAATATCTAAACACATAAACACCATCTGGTAAAGGTTGTAAATCTTCCTCTACTTCAGATATTCCTAAAAATAAAGAATCTACAATATTGATATCTGTAGGAGTAAAAACACCAGTAACAGTTTCAAATCCAGGAATACTTACTTCTAATAAAGGTTCAGTGACTTCTGGAGGATCATTAGGATAAGTAGAAGTATCTACTATATTAAAAGTCCTATTATCATATGTTGGGGTTACTACAAAATCTAATCTTAAATCTGCCATATCTTTAAAAAAAAATATGCCAGAGGATTATGAGAATCCTCTCACCCTCTGGCATAGGTTATTATTATTATTATTTTATATTACTTTACTACTATGTAGTAATAGTATTATCAGCAGTTACAGCACCAAGAGCAGCGACTAAAACAGCTTCTAAAGCAGTTTCAAATGCACTACCAGCTTCTACAGCTATGATAACCATACTGTCCATAGATACATAATCAGTCCAGTTTTGAGCAGCATGATCTAAGTCTCTAAATTTAATATAGTATGTACTATAACTTGTACCTGCAGTCACTTGACTTTCAAAGTTTTGGTTATAGCCTACCATTCTATAAAGATGTTTCAAGTAACCAGCTTGGTAACTATGATAGTTTTTCTCAAGTTGAGCAATTTCTTCAGAAGTTCCTGAAGCAAAAGTAGCAGCTTGAGTTTGAGCAACAGTACCTACAGATTCACAAGAATCACTAACAATAAAGTCAGCAGTAGTGTCAGCTCCTTTGTATACAAAAGTATCAAACCACATTCTATCATACTCATGAGGATTAGCAGAAACATCACATGGTTGTCCATATGTAGTTAAAGCTTTCCCAGTAATAACAAGTTTAGCAGTAGCACCTGTTCCTGTTTTAGCAAATGTAAAGTATTCATTTAAAATACCATCTAAAGCTAATTCAACAAGTAAAGCATCTACAATAACTTCTGGATCAATCTCAGTGCATGGATCAGCCCCACAAGTTAAGCATGATTCAGGTAAAGTTACAGACCTTGTAAGTCCATTAAAGTAAAGAGTGTTAATATAAGAACTATGAGCTCTAATAGTTAAACTAATACTTTCTTGAGGTTTAACTGTAAAAGCATCTACTTCTACAATTTGAACGTTAGCAATTGGGTTACCATCTACTTTATACCATTCAAATACGTTACCACCTGTACCACCTTTAATCTTATCAGAGCGTTTTGAGCCTTGTAAGTAAGTGTTTTCTCTGCCTTGAGCTACATAAATATATGGAGCAGCAGCAGCATTCCCAGCAGTTGCTAGAGAATAATCGTTTCTAAAAATACCTAACTGTCCAGCAGTTAGTACTTCGGTTGATCCTGTACTAGGGAGTACGGTTTGCCCTACAGGAGCCACAAATAATGTGGTCAATGAAAAATCAGCCATGTTTAATGTTTATTTAAATTATTATTAATATTATTGTTTATTCGTTTGTTTGTGTTCTAAATCTAGCTGTATTAGCTGCACTTACATTTTCAGTAAAATCTGCTAAGTTTTGTACAGTTAAATCTAGTAATTCATCTTCTAGGTAACTTTTAAGTTCACAATTTTTGTCAACAGAGTCTTCCCCTTCAAAATTTACATATCCTTTTTTATCTATATAATCAGGATATTTAATGTATAATATATGTAGTTTTTTAGGAGTAAAAGTGCCATCAGAGTATATGCTAATTTTATTACCTGTCATTGTATTAAAAGTTTCTTGATATTCAAATGAAGGTTTAAAATGATCGCTGTTAAGCAAAAATTGTATATCCCCATGTTTAGCAAGATCTTTATTAATCCATATGATATGGTCTTTACATCTGCCTTTATCAGCTAAGACAAAGGCATCTGCATATAACATAAAGCTTGGTGTAAGCTCATTTAGTTCTGATTCCCATTGATTTAAGTTTTCATCAACTAGTTCCAAAGTTAAGAAATTTTCTTTATAATCAACTATTAAATTCTCAATATCTTGATATCTTTTTTTAAAAGAGTCAAATCCAAGTCTACTAGGTAAACTTATACCACTATATTTAGTTTTTATTAATTTTATTTGAGCTTCGTTTAAAGCCAAGATTTTATCCTCAAGAGCAATATCTTGATGTGCGTTTGAAGAAAGTTTATTCAATCTTTGATCAATTTTATACAACAAGCTATCTACTAGTATCATACAGAGGCAATTTTCTTAGTCTTAAGTTTTTCTTCTAGGAATAACAAATCATCTTGATTATCCTTATCAGCTAAATATTTTACAAGCTCTTCTTCTGAAGTTGAAATTTCTAATTCACCTTCATAAACTCTTCCACTAGGTTTAAGTTTATAAATAGAATGTGCAATAGCTTGCTTTACTAAATCTTTAATATGGAGTAAATTGTCTTTCATGTCAGCAAACTTACTGAAAACTTTAACTGGATCTAATCCTTTAAATTTGCCCTTCTTGAATTCTGTTTGTTTTAAAACATTATCAACTTGGTTGTATACAAATTCTTCAGGAGTATCTTCAGTAACTGGTAATCCTAACAATCTAGCAACTTTAATTCTTCTAGATGGAGACATTTTATCAAGTTTAACAATAGCTTTGTTGATAATTTGTTTCTTCTTGTAAAGAACTGCGTTTTCTATCTCATCATCCACTACATAAAATTGTGTGTCTGCTGGATACTCACCTCTTTCCCACGCTCCAAATGATGAAGCAATTGTAGGATGCACCCTTAACCAAGCGAAAGTCAATTCCTGAAATGGTACTCCTAAGTCATAGAAGTTATCACCATCCATTAATTTAACTGGCTTAACGTGAGCTTCATCACTAGTAGATTGAGATAATCCATAATTCCAAAACAAAGATCGAGGACCTAGGTCTACACCTAATTCTTCTTCTAAGTAAGCTTTAAGTTTTGTAACTCTTTCTACTTCTAGTTCTCTTTCTGTATCATCACCTATACGTTTAATATAAGCAGCTTTTGGATCTAGTCCAGTGCGATACTTTCCATCAAATTCTTTATAAGGATATTTAAAAACACCAGTACCTGGAATTCTTGTCATACCTTTCTTTGATAATTCACTCTCCATTGTCTGAAGTTTAGAATCACGATATTCTCTAACGATCGTAGAGATCTTACCTAATTTACCCATAATGTAGTTTTTAAAAATTGGTTTTTAATATTAGTTGGATGAGAAGCGACGAAGCTAACTCACCCTATTGGGGAAAAGTGTGGCTTGGAAGGAAGGAGCAGGAAACCAAGACACACTTTTCAGAACCCTCAATTAAAATTGAGGAATCTCTTCTATAAGAACTGTACGAGACAAGTCCTCTATAAATATATCACATCTATCCTTCATCCAGATTTCATACCCAGGGAATTTATTTGCAGAACTCATACCTTGAGATTTTGCAAAACCTAAGTGATGTCTAGTACCATCAATATAACCCCAAGTCATTGAAGGAGCACCCTTCATTCTAACTTCACGCATATTGTTTAACATTGAACCATCTCCAGAAGGTGACACATCAAATACCATAAATACAGGAGTAGATTTTTTATTCTGACCAAACTCTAAGTTTGTCTGAGGTAAATCTAACTCTTTAAGGTGAACTAATTCTACTTTACCAGTTTCACGAGTAACCATAGAGTCAAAAGCAAAATTGTAAGTAATATTTTGTCCACTTCCTTGCATAAATCTATCTCCAGAATCTGCAACGAATGTTAATCCAGAATTAAGAGCGTCATTCTTTAAAGCTGTTTGGAATACATCGAAACCTGCTTCATTAGTATACATCTTAACTCGTCTATCTTTAACGTCCACTCGTCTGTAGAATAAATCTCCAAATACTGTACGTATTAAGTTAGCAGAGAACTCTCCTCTGTTATATTGTACTAAGTTTCCATTAGTACGCATTCTGTGGTAAACACCAGCAGATGTACGTTTAACTTCTTGACGACTACCACCAGACTTTACAGTACCAGGTTTAGCCCAAATCATACGCTTAACTTTAAGCTCAATCATTGATTTACGCATCCAGAACTCTACGAAAGGTTCCCATCTAACATCATTTTTAGTTAATGGTGTTTGGTTACGTTGAGAAGGAGCATACACTAAAATATCTAGTGCTTTACCAGAAGCATCTTTTAATGTTCTGTCATCAGCCCATTCTGTGATTTTGTGTTCATATCCATATCCTGAACCTAAAGATTCAAACATACTGATTTCTTCACCTAATCTAGGAAGACCTAATAAGTCTTGATCAAATTCTCCAATAGCAGCATCTACTAATTCTAATTCTGTGCCAATAGCTAAGAATTTAGATTCAATAAAGTCAATTGTAGGGTTATCAGACACTAAGTTAAGAGTGTATAAGAAACCGTTATTCCAAGGCACAGGATCTTTAATCACATATACTCTTGGTCCATATTGACGAGATCCTAATGAAAGGATTGCGTTTTTAGAGAATTCATTAGTATCACATACTATTTGAAATTCTTGTCCATCAACACCAGGCTTTGTTAAAGCACCTGTAGATGTAGGAACATCTATGATTCTAGGGAATTTGTAAGGAACTTGGATTTTCCATTTCCATGCATCACTATTGTTATCAATGTAGTAAGGGGTAGACTTGTTGATCATATCTAAAAAATCATTACTATACAAACTTGATTGTGTATAGATAGATATGATTTTCTTATCATAATCAGCAGGTTCAGTTGAGTGGAATGATTCTAAGTGATTAGAATCTGTCAGTTTTCCTACAGCTCTTTTGTCCATTGAAGAAACACGAGCGTAGTTAAAACCAGTTAATCCAGGAATTGTTTGAATTGCCATTTTTAATTAAGATTTAAAGTTAAATTATTATTGTTTATTATTTAAACCAACTTGAAGCAGGTTTTCTTTTACCTCCAACATGAGTTGTTTTTGTTTTTTGTCTAGCGACTTCCTTAAATAATGCACTAGATTTCTTAGACACACCACTTTTCTGTATAGTAGATAGAGTTGGGTCATTTTCTAACAGCTTAAGTAACAAACCAATTTTAACTTTGTTTGCATGATTTTCAGGACGCTTTAAGTCTAAGATAGTTTTATCAAAGTCTGTGAGGGTTTCTCCTGATTCTGTTTTCCATTTATCTACTAAAAGGAAATCTTGTAGTTCTCTTGCTATTTTAGGATTTAATGGTATTCCATCAAACTCCTTGTTTTTTGCTTTTTCTGTTAACACATCATTAACATTCTGAGCATACTCTTGTTTTTGAGCAAGTTTATTTTGTTGTTTTTGTTGAGCTTCTAATGTTTGTTGCTTCAAAGAAGCAGACTCTTTTTTAATTAGTACTTTATGGTGTTTTTTAGATACATCCTCCAGATCTCCGTAATTTTTCAATCTATCAATCTCGCTTTCAGCATCATCAGGCTCAAAGCCTTGATTCAATAATGTTTGTCTCACAATAGCTTCTTGGTTACGTTCAACGGATAAATCCATATCTGTAAAGGATTCTAATTTTGCTTGAGCACTAAAAAATGTTTTTGGATCTAGTCCTTTAACATATATAGCATCAAAAGCATCTTGATAATCTTGACCAAATTGACCTATAAAATTAGATACCATTTCATTAGCAGCTTTAGTTTTTTCTTCTGTAAATCTAGTTACAAAATCTTCTGAGGAGTCTATTTCAATACTTTCTTCCCCTTCATTCTTACTAAATACCCCTAACTCAGCTAAATCGTTTGCTAATGCTCCAAAATTAACAGCAGATTCTTCACCTTCTTGTTCTTCTTCTTCTTCTTCTTCCTCTGTTTTTTTGTCAACTGCAGCATCTACAGCATTAGGTTTAGCATCTTCTTCTTCCTCCTCCTCTTCTTCTTCAGCACCATCTGCTAATAAAAAATCAGCCAAACTATCAGGATTTTTTGCAGTTTTATCATCTACGTTTTCTCCTGGTTTTTCTGTGTTTTTATCATCATCATCCTCAATAGAAGAAATGTCTTCAGCATCCGTGGTTGCTGCTCCTGTGTCTAGTAATCCTTTTATTAAATCTGGACTCCCAGCTCCCATATCCATAGTATTTTCTATACCAAACTTAGGACTGTCTGTATTATTCACCATAATGTAGTTTTTTAAAAATTGGTTTTATTAAAGTTTAAAATTAAATTAGTTTTAACACACTTCAAAGTAAAAAACATTATTAATGCTTATTATTGTTGGTAATATAGCATTAACTAATTTTTTATGTTATTTTTTACTTGAATTATTATTATTTCCTCTACCCTTTGCATTTTCTTTAGCAATAGCTAGATCATTTGCTTGATTTGCTGTGTCTACTTTTAATTGTTCCATACCTAACGTAAACTTAGCTTTTATATCTTGCAACTTAACCATGTGTTCTTTAGTTGCTTTATCTCTTTCTGCAGATATTTTACTAACTTCCATAGCATCTATAACACCATCACTATTCTTATCTTCACCTTCTACTTGTCCAAATCCTGTAGCTTTAATGATAGCAAGTTCTTTAGCATTGATTCTATCAAGTTGTTTTTGATAATTTTCATTTTCTCTTTCTTCTAGAGCTAATTGTTGTTGCTGTTGCATCATTGCTTGAGCTTGTTCTTGTTGTTGTTGTACTTTTTGTTGTTCAAGTTCTTGTGCTTGTTGTTGCATTTGTTCTTGTTTGTCTCTTATATCTCTAAAAGATTTTTTAAGACTACGAACAGATTGTGTACTATACATTTCAATAACATCATATAAAGAACCACCATTCTGTATAACAGCTTGTGATAGCATTCTAATCTCATTAAACATTTTAGTATCTTCAGGACGATTTGTCATAAACACTTTTAAATCCCTCATTGAAATTTCATTTCCAGTAACTTTAATGAAAGCAGATTGTCCTTCAGATGTAATATAACTAATGGTACTGTTTTCTTTGTTACCTTCAACAAATTGTGAAGCATCTATAATAGCTTGGTATAGTTGACCAATTACATATTCATGTGCTACAAATAAAGGCTCTGTTTGAGAGTAACTTTGTTGTACAGCTGTATTAGTACCTGTAGCTGTTTCACTAGCAGAAACATTACCCATACGTTGTTTAGACATACCTATAAGTTCCCAGCATTCATTTTTCATTTGAACTGCTAAGTTATATCTACTTTGTATTTCATTTGTTCTTGTTAAATCAACATTTCTAATAACAGATTGGTTACTTACAGGAGCTTTTGTATTTTCAGGACTATCATCATCAAACATAATGCCCCTTTCTTGTGCTTCCATTTCCCAAACATCTATATCATCCTGTCCATCACCATCCTTGACTCTTGGGATACGTCTAATATTTACAACAGCTACATTACCTTTCTCTTTTCTAAGAAGTTCATACATTTGGTTGATAGCTATATTATAGATCACTTGAAATGGTTTCATAAGGTCTACAAGAGATCTAGCTTGTGTATTCTTCTGTTCAAACATAGTACCAATAATTGGTATATAAGGAAGAAGTTTATAAGGTTTCATATGATAAATGTCTGGACCAATTTTCTTTCCTTGATACATTTGATTCACCCATCCCCATGTTAAAGACACTTCTGTCTCAATAGTTCCTGATTTGTAGTTTTCATCTACTAATGTTGTAATCATTTCTCCAGTTTCTTCATCTTGATAAATAAGTTCTCCAATTTTTTTCTTACTCATCCAATAACCCGTAACTACAACAAATTTGTAACCAAAAGCAGAAACATTATCTGAAAGCCCTAAAAAGTCTGTCAACTCATCACCACTTTCTTTAATTTCACTTTCTACTAACATTCTAGATTGTAATACTAAAGGATCATACGTATCATACTCTATAGAATCTATTCCTGGTTTTACACCCCCTCTAGTTAAATTAGATTCTCTTGTATTCATTAAACCATAATCTTCTAAACCAGATCTTAAATGGTCAATTTCTTTTTTAGTAAGTTCAGGACAATCTTCAATTATTTGAGATAATTCCATAACTTCCACAGTACCAGCAGCATACGCTCCTTGTCCTCTTCCAGAAGGGTCTGAAATATATTTTTTATCAGGAGTAGTTAGAAACCATGTGTTTTTTGGGTTTAAAGTTTTTACATTAAAACCTGTAGAAGAGTTATCTTCATACACATGATAAAATTCTCTAGCAGCAATTAGTAAATCTCTAAAAGCATCTTCACTAAGTTCTTTAATATTAAACTCAGCTTTCATAGCTGTTAATACATGGTTAGCCCATTTCTCAGCTTGAGAGGTATAATCTACTAAATCATCTTCTATTTCTTTAGTAACAAGTTGTTCAAGATCTTCTTCAGGAATACCTTCATTTCTAGCCATAATTTTTTCCTTAGCTTTTTGCATAATAAATTGTTGCATAAGCTGAGTTTTAAATTCTAACTCTTCATTCTTACTATCTTCATCAAAAGCTTTAACTTTATAACTATCAGGTCTTTTAGTAAGTTCCCCTACAAGTTCATTAATAGGTGTTGTAAGAATACTATAGTGTTTCACATAAGAAGGTAAATCAAGATTGCCTTCAAGTATGTCAGCAAAAGACTTAGCATTATCATCTTCATAAAAATCTGTAGTCCTTAAGATCCCTTTTACAAGATCATAGTTATGCACAAAGCCTTCTTTATTCTTTACATATTCAGCATAAGCTCTATTTGCAAAGTAATCCATAGTACTTTTTACATATGAATCTTTTTCTTTATCTCTCTGAGACTTAAATTGGTCTGGAAATATATTCAAATACGCATACTTAATATTTGAATCTTTTGTATACTTAATAATAGCCATCTTATCTAAATGTTTTATTCTGTTTTCTACTAAAGGTAGATCTTGTGTTTCCTATAAAAACACGGTTTCTTTTTTTGTTTCTGTTATGTAAAGACTCTAACCTAGGATCTTTTTTCTCACCTATTGAACCTAATAATGGATCCATCTTAACTGCTTGAGCTATAGCAAGTTCTGCTGCTACAAGTCTATCCGTATTAAGATCATCGTGATATTGTATAATTTCTTCTAACAATACTGGGTCCAATACTCTATTAACACCTAAAGTTTCCTGTAAAATATTTCCTTCTTCATCTCTATCAATAACAAGTTGTTCCTCTAAATAGGTTTTCATCAAGTTATGTAAGTGTGTTCTAATTTTATCTGCACTTCTATGTATTCCGTAATCTCTATTAACTGTTGTATTAGGAACTACCTCTCTTAACCACTGTGGTTGTTTCTCGAGATAGTGTGCATCCCCTTTACTAACCATATAATCAATAAAAGAAATCTCATCATTTTCTACCAATGCTCTAGCATTATAGTACTTGATAAGATAACGAGCTTGTTGTTCCCAAGTTTCCTTTCTGTCTGGTCTAGCTGTGTAACTAGCAACAAACATATCCTGGTACTTTTCTCCAAGTAAACTGTTCATACGCTTGTATATGTAAACAGATCCTAAGGAAGAACTATACTCAGACTTACCTTGTCTATATGGATCCACTCCAGCTACATATAAACCATAAGGAGGGTTATCAACTGGAAACTCATATATAACAACAGGAGCTTCTTTACTATCAACAGGCTTTAATGGAAAATTACTAATAGGTAACTTGTCACTAAATTTATGTTTAATACTTCCATCATCTAAATATAACTCTACAGGTGTCCCTGTTCTCTTCTGATTAATTAATTTTGTTTTCTGCACTTTAGCACTTTGCACATCAAACATATTTTCTTGACTACTCAAGAAACACTCTTCCACTGTAATAGGATAATACATTATTTTCTTCAAATACAATGTACGATCGGGGTTATTCTTTAATGCTTCTCTCTCAGCGTTAATTGTATCTAACGCTTTTTGTTTGTCAGCTACATTTATTTTAATGTTATGTAAATCACTATCTGGAGAAATGTCCATGTCATACTCTTCAGCCAACCATTCTCCTAACGTCTTCCACACTTTACAGTCTTGTCTGTATATCCCTGATAAGAATAATCCAGACTTACCATCAATACCTGGTTGTTCTGTACCAAGGAAATTGTGTGCTTCTGGGTTAAAGAAGAAATTTTCTGCATCTCTTCCATTATCAAATGATCCTCCTGTTCCCACTAATATAGGAACAGCTCTCCAACCAAACTTACCTTTAAAGGCTGGTTCAATTGCTTGAAATGTAGGAGCAAATAAATACTTCCCAATTTCATCCATGATTAGAGATTTTGCTGTTGTACCAGCTCCAGCCTCTGTATTATGACCATCTTTTGCATTTCTAATCATAATATAAGACCAAACTTCATTCTCACCATCAGGTCTTTTATAACCTAATCTGATTTGATTACTCTTCCATGTCTTGTCTAGTCTAGGGATTGCTATCCCTGCCCATAATTTATTTAAACCAAAATCTACTTTATCCTTTAATAAGGACAAATCTGAATCATTACCACATATAATTACATTCTGTGTATTCTTAAAAATTGTAGCATTCATAGCAAAATAAGAACCTTCCATCTCACTCTTACCACCTTGTCTTCCACCAACTTCTATGTAGCCCTTTCTTTGTATTTTTGCTTCCTCTAAATGAAGAGCTCTAATCCATTCATTATCACGTAGTTCTGGATTTGCTGTAATCCTTGTATCATTACCAAATTTATCAACATCATCAATCCTTATAGTCCAATGATTTAAATGCCAATACATCCAACCTGAAAAATATATACCATCAACCCAGACACCAGCTATAATTCTTTCCTCCTCTTGATCCACTAAAACATCGTACTCCTCTGTACCTTCTGGAGGCAAATTATCCTTTATGTTAACAAACCAATCCTTATATTTAACTTCTATTCTTGGTATGTCTATAGTCTCTGTAGTTTCTGCAACATCTTTCATTTCTTATTATAATTAGTTGCTCTATTCCTTTTTTTACTCCTTTGGGATTCAATAGGTAAAGGCTCCTCAAATTTCCATGTTGTAAGTCCTAATATAGGGTCATAGTAAAAATTTTGTATTGTCATATTATTTCATTCTATGTGGAACTTTAGCTGATCCTCTGGCTTCTTTTTTCATTTCTTCAACCTCCCGCATCTTGTCAACCTCTCCTAGCAAAGATAGATAATTTTTCATCATATCCTGAATATATTTTCCTTGTGCTTCTACTGTTGCCACAATTTGTGGAACCATGCCACTCTTCAACTCCTTATAAACAATCCTATCTGTAAGTTTGTGTATAGGATTTTTATCCATGTAATTTCTCCAGTTTTTGAGCTTTTGTTCAGCCCAATCTAGTTCAACGCTTATAAATTTACTTTTAATCTTCGCCATATAGTTGTTCTTGTGCAATTATTCCATGTATATGAAAGCCATCTTCCATCATTTCCCCAATTTCCCTATCACTAGGAAAAGGCTTATCATCTAATTGTATTCTTTCCCTATGTGTCTTTAAAGCCTCTAGAAGATTTTTTGTATCAGACACCTCTTGTGTTTCAAACTCATCTTCAATAAAATCAGCTAATTGAAAAGGGGGATAAATCTTTCTAATAGCAAAAAGTTCTTTAACAATTTCCTTAAATTCCTCTTTAATCTGTGAATACTTACCCATTCTTTAAATAATTATCTATGTCCTCTTTTGTTAGAGGTTTTTCTTCAATATGTTCCTCTAAAAAGAAATCTGTTGCTTCTTCACTCTGTTCTTGAGCACTTAAATTTTCTTCCTCTATCATTTCTCTAGCCTCTTCTGACATATACTCTAAAGGAATACTAATTGTAACCTCATCTTGTTTAGCTTCATCCTTTATATGTCCATGCAAATCAATAAAATCTGCACCTCCACCATATATCTCATTTAAAACTATTATCAACTCTTTCAATGCTATCTTCCTTACCGTAAAATCTGCTTTTTTATCAGCCATGTTAATTATTTTTTTGTAGAAGTCCATTTCTTAAGAGGACAACTAGATTCTAAACTTCTTGTTTTAGCAGCTAACGTACAACCACATTTTGTACAATGTACATCTGGTCTCTTTGTTAACATTTTGCTTGAATGCCATTGACATCCATTACAAATCTCCATCCTTTTTCTAGCAACCTCTTCAACGGAATCATTCTCATTAAAATAATACCACCACCCTGAAATTATTTCCTTAATCATCTTTAACACCATTTCTCCTAATTAATGTTTTTATACTATTCTCAACTGTTGCCAGCCTCTTTGTGTAATTAACCTTTCTTGCCTCACTCAATCCATCCTCATCTAAAACAGCCTGGTAAACTATTTTTTGCTCTAAATATTTTTTCATCTCCCTCTCCGCCTTCTTTGTATTAAAATAAAACTTCCCAAACCCACTAATTTCAATACTATTAAAAATCAATGTAGCCTCATGAGCACTATCATACTGGTGAGCAATCACTTGTCTTATCACCTTCTCAGAAACAATAACTGTTGTAGCAATCTTCTTTGTGATCCACTCCCTAACAGACATACTAGCTGGTTTATCCTTTATCTCCATTCTCCTTATGTATAAGCTGCATACCCAGCACAAAATTATTTTCAAACTTCATATTCAACACCTCAACAATACTAACAACCTTCTTATCCTTAACAAGAATACCTTTCTTGTACAATTTACTAATAATATTCCCAACTGTAGCCATAGAAGTACCAAACTTTTCAATAAACTCTTCCTTAACCTCAGAAACAGCCTTTTTCTCACTAACACTATAAGCTAACAATTGAACATCCCTCTTAACCAGAGAAAGCTCATTCATAATAGACAATATAGAATAATACTTATAAGCCATATCATAAGAATCTTCAATATCATACTTCAATCCTATTTTAATAACTTCCTTCATAACATATACATGGTTTACAACAAAGCTACGAAATATTTTTTGAATTTAATATACAATAATCTTTTTTGTTAAGCTTATAAGCTATTACGCTCCTTAAGAATGATGTTTGTGAACTAGAGAATACATCAACAGGAATAAATAAAGCTCATTATAATAACCCACCCACCCTCCAAAATTAATCATAAAATTCTAAAAATTCTTATTGGATGTTAAAAAGGTTTTTTGTATGTAAAACTATTTTTTCTCATTTAGAAATTTTTTTTTTCAAATTTTTTTTCATTTTGATACCCAAATTTTTATGTTTCAAAATTTTTGATGTGTCAGATATTGGAGGGGACTACCAACATTGACTCCACCTTTCAATTAAAGAATCGGGTATACCCCACAAACAATTTTATTATGACAACAGAACAAATGAGAAAAGTAAGAGAAGAATCTAGTGGATTAGTCTCAACATCAACAAATGCATTAGCATTAGGAACAGTTTATGAATTCTTCGGAGATTGTGAGTACAATTATTATGATGCTAACAGACCAACATTTAAATTCTATGATGATGGCAAGGAATTCTTAGTACCACTATCTAAGAGCTTATATAAGCGTCACCAAGAAACACCATTCACAGAGAATTCCCTTTGGTCATTGAAAGTCTACAAGACTACTACAGACCAAGATGGACAACCTTTAATAGATGAAAATGAGAATCCAATGGAAATTTGGACTATGGGCGGTACTCAACAAGAGATACGTAAATCTATCAAAGAACAAGGCGTTACAGCTGAACAAGTTCAAGCTAGAGCAATCAAGCCAAAAGAGGCTATTGCTAATGAGGGTTGGTCTTAATACCAACATAAAGGCACACACTTCGTGTGTGTCTTTATTTTTCCTACAAGGGTGGGGTTCAGCATGAACATTTGGGTGGGTTTTATCCATTTACAATTTTGTCCTTATTATATAGTGCAAATATCTTGTATTATGTTAAAATATTACAGTATTCTCAGTAAAGGTGATAGCTTATTGAGAATACTTTATGTTTTAAAAATATTCCTCGGGGGTCTGAAATCAATAATGCAATAAAAGTGAGGATTTGTTGCGAATAATGCAATTGATGCTCCTTTAGATGTAATTATTGAGCTCATATTGAATAATCCTAGTGTTTATAAGGGTTATGAGCGTTAAAATGTGTGTGAAATTGGTAGGGACATACCCTCCAATACCATTAAAGATGCAAAAACAAATATCTAAATTGCACTTTTCATGTCTATACATATAGCATTAAAAGTAAAATAAAATACAAATGTAAATAATATTTGTATATATATAGTGGGTACAATAGGTGTACTATTTCTAGGTTCGATTCCTTTCTATATAACAGGTTTAACAATATAAATAATAATAGTCACTCTTATACTATGAACTAGGAGGATAATGCCCAACATGAGCTGAGTGAATCATGTAACAATAAGTCATCTTAGAAGACTATAAACACATAACCTGTGATCAGGCTAAGACGAAACATTAATGTCAGGTTTAACAATTTAAATAACAATATTATGTTCAACAATATTAAAGAAATAGAAGGGACTATTATTCCTAACACTTTATTTCATTCTATCAAAACTAGAACAGAGCAATTATTTTCTGAAGTAATAACTCTTAGAGTATTTACTGGTGAAGCTCTAATTTTTGCATTAATGGAATATAGTGCATTTAATAGAAATATGACTGATGATGAAAGATATATTTATCTTTATGAAAAAGCATATTTATATGATAATGGTAAAGATTGTAAACCACCTACTGGTGTAACACATGATAATGGAGATATTTATATTAATGTAAGTGATTATCTACCATTTTAACAACTTAAACCTCTCTGAGATAGCATCAATGAGAGGTATGTTTAACAATTTAAATAATAATAACGATGAAATCTAATCACAAATTACCAATCAATATCACTACTGAATACAGAACAAGTGATATCATTACAGGAGCAACAGTAAACTTTACAGTTGAAGATGCAAGAGCTATGTACAAATTAACAGATACTCCTAAACTTCCACCTAATGATGATAGAGTATCTATGTCAGAAGAAGCATTTGAGAGCTTAATGACAGTTCGTAACTTAGTACGATCAATAGCTAAGACTATCTTATTTACAAATGGTAAAGCTACAGAAAAAGATGATTTACTTCATAAGTTTATGACTAATGAATATAATGGTCTTAAAAAGAAAGCTAAACAAGTTGGGAAGATTGATCTACCTATTCGTGATATTCGTGAAGACGCTTAGTAACAATTTAAACCTCACTGGATTCAATTAAATGATAAAGGTGAGGATTATTAATATTTAAAATAAATATCAATGTACATAATTAAATCACCAGGACAAAAAGATGTAATTATTGAGGGTTCTTATCCTTATAAGTATAT
>Ga0070747_1000270_pt1 | contig 26637 bp, 15 predicted proteins | sample VirMetDEL_Mar_31_FD_77321 | JGI IMG/M metagenome (GOLD analysis project Ga0070747, IMG submission 77321) | Aqueous microbial communities from the Delaware River and Bay under freshwater to marine salinity gradient to study organic matter... | ecosystem: Environmental > Aquatic > Marine > Coastal... | reverse complement strand
TGTCTCGGTTTGTTACTAGGGTGCAGCTCGATGAAGCACCGGACACCACATACCCAAGGCTCAAGACATCTTTGAGTCTACCGACCAACTTCAACAGAATTATTGAGGTGAACTACGAGCCAGCAGCTGCAGCCATCACATCCCCACCTGCAAGCGCTTCTGTCAACGCCTCAACCAACGCAGAGGTTATCCCTGTGGAAGTCATCGAGGATGCCAACAAGCTTCAGGCAATCCTGTCAAGCACGCTATCTAGACCGACTAAGGACTTCCCTGCGTGCTACATTGTCGGGCTTACGCTTGAGCTGTACCCTCATGACTTGGTTCTGAACAAGGACATAGCGTCCGACAACACAGCAGATGAAATCGGGGTTGACCTTGTGTACTACAAGAACCCAGCATCGCTCACTACCGCAGGAGCGCTGGATGCCTCTATGCCTAAGTTCGGTATCACCCTTACCAACAACAAGGAGGTATACAACGCGAGCAACAGCAGAGACTTTGAGTTGCCAGACCACTACGTGATGGACTTGGTAATCGAGATGGCAAAGCTGATTGGTGTCAGCCTCAAGGACAAAGAGGTGTACCAACACGGAGCCCAAGAGGACGTTAAAGAACAAAGAGTGTAACAGATGGCACACAATCTAGTAGGACTATCCGACATCATAAACGACTTCCTCATTTCACTCGAGGGTGACGACTACGCTATCAATGTGACGCGACCTTTCTTGCGTTCTGTCGCTTTGCGTGGACTGCGCGAGTTTGGTTTTGATTTGTCTGGTAAGGTGCGCTCTTTGAAGCTGTCACCAGAAACCAATGGCACATACCAGCTACCCGATGACTTCGCAAGCATCTCTAGGGTTGGTCTGGCTGGGTCAGACGGCAAGGTGTATCCCTTGGCTCACAACACGAACCTCAATATGTCGCAGGCATACACGAATGTAACCGACCCTGTCGACAGTGACTCGGATGGTTTCTTCGATAGAGTTGACGATACTACAGGGAGTGGTGGGGGTATCCTCGGAGAGGAAGAGGCCCTCATCTTTAACAACTACGCCTACAACCAAGCCACGGGTAGAACCTACGGAATGGGTGGCGGCATCTACGCTGGAGAGTACAGGCTCAACAGAGACCAGAACAGGCTGGAGACAGACTCTGGTGTCAGCGGAGTAATCGTTGTAGAGTATGTAGCTGATGAAGCTAGAGCCAAGAACCCACAGGTTCCCTTGGAGGCCGAAGAGGCCCTGCGTGCTTACATGTACTACAGAATCATTGAGCGCAAAAGAAGCGTGCCCAACGTAGAGAAGTCTAGAGCCAGACAAGAGTACTACAACGAAAGGCGTAAAGCCAATGCTCGCCTCAAGACATTCAACAAGGATGAGGCGGTGCGCGTAATTCGTAAGAACTTTAAGCAAGCGCCCAAGTACTGATGGCTATTGATAAACTCGTACCTCGTTATCTGAATCTAGATGACGATGAGCGTTTGGTCAAGTCTGTCGAGATGACCGACGCTAAAAACGTCCACATCTCTGTAGATGATGACAACAATGCTGGCGTAGTAAAGCAAGCCTTTGGTAACGCTGAAGTCTCTCCCAAGACAACTGCGGACACTGTACCATCTTCAGGAACAAACAGAATTATTGGTGCTGTAAATTTTGACGCAGACGGGGTAATCTTTTTCTTTCTGTGGAATAGCGCCAAGGACCATGGAGTATACATGTACGAGTCTGAACAGAACAGGTACGTTCAGATTTATGAAAACGATGCTTTAGATTTTTCAGCAGAGTCACATGTACAGGCAGAGGTTGTTAAGTCAGGTAACGGAGACACCCTTCTTTATTTTACCGACGGAATCACCGAGCCCAAAAAAATTAACGTATCAAGGTTTCTAAGCGGCTCCTACGAGACCCTAGCAACATCGACAGCCGATGCACCTGCATCAAACTACATCACTGTATGTAAGCGACCCCCTGTCATTCCACCTACGTTTAGGTTTGTAGCATCTTCAGATGAAAATGCAAACAACAGGGTCATCGACAGAGTCTTTCAATTTGCTTGTCAGTACGTTTACGTAGACGGAGAGGTCTCCGCTATCGGCCCCTACTCTAAGCTGACATACTCAGACGACCACTTCAATGTGGACGGAACGATGGCGGACCTGTACAGCACCCCGTTTGACTCTATCGACGTAACCCTGACTAAGGCAACTTCGGGCGGGGCTCTTCTTGATGGTGACGTCAAGGCGGTTAGGTTTCTAGCTAGAACTGGTCACTCAGGACCTTTTGTTGTCTTTGACGAGAAAGATACAGACGAAAACGTAGAAAAATCAGTAGCGTCCTTTACAAACAACAAGGCATATAGATTTGTTGGGGACCAAGAGATAAGCAAGCTTTATGACGCTGTGCCACTAAGAGCCAGCTCCTTGTGTGTAAGCGACAACCGATTGTTCTTCGGCAACTACGTTGACGGATTTGATACTGAAGAGTGGCCTGAAGCAGTTAAGGGCAATCAACTATTAACCAATTCTTTCCCTGTAACTTCAGGCATTGAAACCGGAGTGTTTACTACTGCCGACGGTAGCTTTGACTCTGTATCGCAGGCTGGTGGTGACAACAAAGAGTCTCACGCCATTTTTGTGGAAAACGACTCCAATGGAGGTAGTCAGGCAAACATGCACTACTTCGCGCCAAACACTACCGCTTCAAATGTAGCGACTCTTGGCGATGGCTTTGACGCTACCTTTGGTTACTTTGGAGGCAGGGCAAGAGACGATTCAGGTTCACTTACGGGATTTCCGAAGTGGCACATCAAAAGCGACGGAGACTCTCTTCTGGAAAGCGGAGAGCACACTGGCAGGCTAGGAACCTCCCCTACCCAGCCGTTGAATGTAGAGATTGATATCTCAAGCATTCCTTTAGAGGGTTTCGGCACTACTTGTGAGCTAACCCTAACATACTTCGTCACAGGAGGAAGGTGCTACCTTATCCCCACCTACGACCAGCAAGACGGGAGAAGAGAGCTTGATATCAAATACAAGCCATTTTTTCCGGGCAATAACAATGTTAAAAGCCTTACGCTAAAGTTTTTCCATGGAGGAGAATCTATTGGCGGAGACTTTGCTAGTCAGTTTGATGACAATGAATTTCACAAAGTAGCAGGCGTTTGCTATGTCGGTGCCAACGAAGATTTCTCTTGGCAGAAACAAATTCAGGTTCAAGTAAACGTACAGGGCACTGACACAAGGGCTACTCTTGCTCAGAAAATATGTGACCAGATTCAACAAGACAACGTAAAGGTTGAGATTGTTGGCAACGGCGGCGGCACAGCCCACGGCAATAACTATCAAGGTGCAAGCCTTGGCATCGTAGATGAGGTTTCCGGAAGTAAATCTTGTAGATACTACTTGAAGGAAGACGGTGCTGGAGGAGGTCAATCTAAAATTGTCCTTAAGCCTAATGGTGCTGTTCCTTCTACCGATGGGGATTTAATCACTGTAAACTACGTTGGAAGAGCTGCTAAATTTGATTTTGACACTATCGCTCATAACGGCCCCACTGCAGAGCTAAGGGTTAATACTATCTTAGGCGTAGTAACACAGCCTGCTGGCGATTCAAACAGACAGAGCATTGAGAGTGGTCCAATTTCAATATCGTTGCCGGAAGGAGGTAGCGGCATTGACGGAGATGATGCTTCTACGACGATAGGCGCTCAAGGAGATTTGTACAGGACCTTCTGTCTTGACTGGGGAAGACAAAGGGCTACCGGCTCTATCCTTATTGGAGGAGCCTCAGGGGTTACGGGTAGCGACACCGGAGAAAACAGGTTGACGTTTCGCTCTGGTTCTCACCACCCACTTGGTGTAGTCTTTTACGACCACAGAAACAGAAGCTCTTCCGTCAAAAGATTGAAAGAGACGTACATTCCCTTCAGTGGTGATGCAACTTCTGCTGTTGGCAACGAGGTTAACCAACTCGTGCCTTATGATATTGACGTTGTTTTTGACTCAGCGTACATTCCCTCTTGGGCTGAAAGGTATCAGATTGTCTATCCGGGCAACTCGCTGTACGAATTTTCTTTGACTCATAGCATCCCTGAGGCTCTCGTAGCTGACATGACCAAGGTTGTCATCAGGGACCCTTCATTTTCAGATGGTGAGAACGTAGACGGCGAGCTAGACTCAACGGGTACGGATGCTCAAGCGCAGCAAAACTTTCCGAGTCTTGCAGCTGCAGAATCAGCTGGAATTGTAAACAACGCAATCTACTTGCCGTTTAGATTCTTTGAAGGCAAGTCAGACTCTTACGTTTCGTCTAAGGGTGCGAAGTTGAATTACGAGTTCAGGCCGGGAGATAAGGTTAGAATCGTAAGCCATGTGGTAGACAATGACGGTGTAATTGAAAACGTCTACCCACAGCAACACTTTTTTGATGTCATTGGTTACAAGTACTTCGAGCCCAACTCCGACAGGAACGTGCTTGTACTTCCAAACCAAGAGGATGGAAACTTTACCAGCAATGGTGAGTACAGGCGCTCTGGGTGGATGCTTATCCTTAGAGCCACAAACAATTTCCCGGGGTTCTCTACCGCCGACATCAGAGGTTCTGACAGCTCCTTAAACAAATGGAGAAACAATGCTGTCGTCGAAATCCTCAGGCCTAAAATTGCAGCTGAAGATGACCAGCTAGTATACTTTGAGATTGGAGAGTCTTTCCCTGTAGCGGATGATTCTAGAATTGATGCTGTGTACAGCGCTGACGCAACCAACGGGCCTGTTGCTTTTGTAGGAAACAACACCATACAGACCAAGCAGCGTCTATTTGCTGGAGATAAAATCTTCCCCTCAAGCTTTCCGGGAGAGCCTCTTGCAGGGCAAAACCTAGAAAGCGGACAGTTCTTTGGTGTTGCGGGCTCGGGCTTTGGTGGGACCTTTACCACATCGGCTCATACGCATACAGTAACTAGAGTCCTTGGAGAGTTCTTCAGCGATGCAGGCGATGGGTTTACTTATTACAGATACAAAGTAACACCTTCAGGACCCGGTGGGTCAACCAATGCTTTTGTTGGAAGCACCCTTACCCAAACAGTAACTACTGAAGCTGCCTTCTGTGTTTTTCAGAAACCTAATTACAGGGCTGTTCACCTTACGAATCAGGGAGACTCATATTTCCGAAAGAGAGATATGCGTTCCTCAGCCTTCACCAACGACGCTGGCTTTGACCCATCTGACCTAAGTACAAGTACATCCATAAACTACAGGCTTACCAATATCGAGGACCCGGGCTTCAATGACTTCTTGCCCTCTACGGTAACTAGGAACTACAACTACGGTAGGCCTCACGTATACAACCCTGACTTCTCCACGAATGTAAGGGGGGCGTCTGTCACCTACAGCGATGTGTACGCATCTGACGGACAGGTGCTTTCTCTTTCTAGCTTCAACCCGTCGCAGTTCCCGTTCAAGGATTACTCTTTGAGGAATGGTTCTATTGCAGCGATGTTCGACCAAGGCTCTTCTATTACTGTACTTCAGGAGCGGAAGGTTTCGCAAACACCAGTAAGCAGAGACTACATACAGACTGCGGAAGGAGGCATGCTAATTACGTCTAAGAACGTCCTTGGCTCTGAGACATACATACCCTCAGACTATGGTCCCGGCATCTTCTCTAGAGGGTGCGTTGAACACGATGGTGTCATATACTTTGCGGACGTAGAAAAGGGTGTTGTATGCGCCGTTGCTGGCAATCAGATTAGCGTCATCAGTGACAAGAAGGTCAGCAACTACTTCGCTGATGTTCTTCAATTAGTGCAAAGCGGCTCAGCACAGAGAGCTTGCATTCTAGGTATCCACCCAAACCAAGACGAGCTTGTATGTTCGTTCTCAAGTCTTGAGAGAAGGAGTATCAGCGCTGGAGGTGACACCTTTGGCCGTGGCTTGCCTATGAACAAAGACACTTCTACGCACTTTGATTTGTCTGCGATGAAAGATGTGTATCAGATTAAGGGTAGCCCTCTTGACCTTTCGAACGAAAAACAAAACTGGAACCTGCACTTACTAGACTGGGATGAGGCAGGCAAGGGTGTTGTGTTTACAGACCACCCATCTCAGATTGGATTTGTAGAGGCCAACCTTCAGACCAAGAACACTCATGACTTTTTGGTGACAAATCAGAGGAATGATTTCTACGGTAAGATGGTGCGTCAACAAGGCACTGTTCGTAAGGGTATCCTAGATGAAACGACAAACGGAGGTCAGAAGTCTGGAAGCAGCTCTACTATTACTAAGAGCTCTGTCGTGGTCGCAAAAGTGGATTCTATTGCCTTTAATTACAAGCAGGGTGCGTGGACATCAAAGTACGACTTCGAGCCCGAGGCAATAATCCCTTGCTTTGAAAACATGCTGACCTTTAAGGCAGGCGTCCCCTATCTACACAGCCCGTCAGCTACTGTTGCTACATTCTACGGCGTAAAGAAAGACGTTGTGGTGGAGGTTGTGTCTAAAGTAAACCCATCTATGGTTAAGCTGTACAAGGCGCTGAGCCTTGAGGGCAACTCGGTGTGGAGTGCTGAGCTTTCAAACAAAGAACAGACCTCTACGATTACCGTAAACATGTGGAAGGACCAAGACATTGAAGGCAACGTAAGAGCTGGTGACGGATTCCGTGAGGGTATGTTGTATTGTGATATGCCGGGCGACACTAGCAGCACTAGTCATCTAGACGAGATTGCTATCGGTGTTGTGGCCTCTAGCGGTGTGGACGCTGAAAACAACAGGGTCACCTTTACATCTCGCGTAGACAACTTGCCATTTAACATTGGCGACACCTTGTTTGACGCAGCAGATGGGGCTACTACAAGCCGCACAATTACTGGTGTGCATGACAGGTTTACATTAAACGTCAGCGATACTGGCGGCCTAGCTGCTGCTGACAACTTGATTGCACGAAACGCTTCAGACACAGGTCACGTTACTGGAGACCCTCTTAGGGACTACTACCTTAAAATTAAACTGACCAACGTCAGCACCGTCAAAAACGAACTGTACGCTGTGAACGCTATCTTTGAGCGCTCACGCCTTCATAACGACAGAGTTAACTAAATTTGCAATATGGGAAACTTTAAGTATAACGACCCGGCTTTACAGCGTGCTTATTTTAAGTCCAGCACGGTTCCTGAGTTTGGCTACGATATGGCTCCTAGACTCATGGGGCCAGACGATAGCTACAATAACTTTGAGATGGGAAGGTCCCTTGTAGAACTCGACTCGGACAGAGCCGCAATGTACCCCAATCCGGGCGGCCTTGAAGGCGCATATAGCCGGGACTTACCATCTCCTCAGGACCAGTTCTATGGTGGTTATCAAGATGGTCAATTTAGATTTCGTGAGGGCTCTGACAGGTACGCCTTTGGCTACGATACCCTTGGGTCACCAATGGCCGACCCAATGTTAACTAGCCCGGGAGGTACAAACGAAATCTTTGGGGCACCTCAGACAGATTACACTGGTGGGTTTGACACAAGTACCAGCCCCAATTTGAACCCGATTACTGGGCCTACAATGCCGCCTGAGTTCAGAACCCAAAGTGAGATTGGCGCACCTGTTGTTGGAACTCCCACTCCTAGAGTTGCTGCTGATAGCAGTGTTCCTCCCGTTCCTAAAGTTGCTGCTGATGCCGCATCTACTGCCGCATCTACTGACACATCTACTAGCGCCAAGCAAGGAGGTGGAGGAGGAGGTGCTGGTCAATACCTTGGTAGTGTTGGTCAAATTGCTGGAGGAGTAGCGAACATCATTCAGGGATACAACACCCTTGGCGACGTCGATATACAGGGCGCGGAGAATGCTGTTGCAGCTCTTAAGAACAACCGTCCCGGTCTAGGTACTCCAACGGAGTTCTTCCAGATGCAAAAAGAAGCCTACGACCAAAGGCTTATGGCTATGCGCACAGAGGACATCAACAGAGGGCTGGCTACAAACGTGGCTGCTGCACAGCAATACGGAGCGAGAGGGCTGGGAAGTACACTGGCAGCTACTGCTCAGGCTCAAAGAGCTCAGCAGCAGGAGGTCTTGCAACAGCAGAGATTCCAAACACAAGCTCTTGGTTCTTTGGCTGCGGCTAGAGAGCGCGAGACACAGCGTAGAGAAGACAGGTCTAGATTCGATATCGGCCTCGCCTACGACGAGCTAAAGGCAGAGCAGGCAAGAGAAGCCTACGCAAGACAGCAGATTACACAAGGCTTCATTGGTGTAGGTACTGGTATCGCTTCGGCAGCAATGACGGGAGGTATGGCTGAAAAGGGTGCAAAGGTTACTCCGGGTGAGTTCTCTCATGACAACAACCCTATCGACATTGTGCAGGAAGGCACGAAGATTGGGGAGATGACGGGTGGAGAGTACATCTTCAACCCACAGCAAGCAAATAAAATGATGAACGAGGCAAGCAAGGGGAACTCCCCGCTGCACAAGTTCGTTCGTAAGACATTGAATAGATTTCACAAAGACGCAGCAAAGCAATGAAGCCGAGTAAAAGAAAATTCCAACAGGGAGGGTACTACGAGAACAAGACGGACTTTGTTCTTAAGCCAATGGACTATGCTGCTCTTGGTGCTGGCTATGATGAGATGACTAGGAAGCGCCTTGCAGAGATGGACAGGGCGGAGAAGGAGCAAAGAAAGAAGGACCTTGAGGGTATCAAAGACCTTGAGGCTCGACCTAAAGTCATGGAGCGCCTTAACAATGGGCTTCAGAGTGCGTATGACCTATGGGAGGACGCAAGGATAGAAGCAATCAGCAACCCTACTCCAGAGAATAAACAGGCTGCAGCCAACGCTTTCAATCAGTACACCACCTTCAAGAACGAGTCGGTTGCTATTACTACGAACTACGAAAAAGAGCTTAATGCTGTTTCAACGGGCAGTCTAGATGCAACACTAATTGGCAACAGAGCAAACGCTCTTCAGCAAGCTAGAGACTTTGACACAGAGGTTCCTGTTCAAGTTGTAAACGGCAGGGTGCTAATGGCCAATGCAGAAGGTGAGTTTGTCGACTGGACACAGAGCACTTACTTTAACAGAAGTTCTTTTGGACAGGATGGTCGTAACTTTTTGGCTATGCGCAAAGCGCCGGGGACAGACTTTATGTTCGCACCTAAGTCAGAAATGTTTGCTAAAGAAATGACAGCCGACAACGGCATCTACAAGATGTCAGGTGGTAGAAGAAAAGGATTGGACGAGGTCGCTGTAGGTAATCAGATAGAGCAGAGATTTAGAACAGAGTTTACTTCCAATCAGGCAGACATCGTAGAAGCTATGACTGCTGAGTATGGAGCAAAGCAAAAGGGTGTCACTGCGCTAAACCCTGAGCAAATGCTTGAGGCCGACGCAAATTACGGTGACCCAGATGGACGTTTGTATGGCAACGTGGTCTTGCAAGACTTCAACATTGTCTACAAATCACCCGAACAGTCTGGAACTGAAATGGGTGAGTATGAGGTAGTGTTTAATTACGACCCTCTTACCCGTAAAAAAGCTGACGGTAGTCTTGAGTTCAGCAGGGAAGCCGGCGCAGCTCTTAAAAACAGACAGAACGCTCTGAAGTTTCACTTAGAAAACCTCGCCAACCAGACATACTTTAAGCTCAACAATCAGTATCAGCCAGACCCAACGACCCCGCCCTCCCCAGACAGCGCGTCTTCAATTCCGAAGCCTATGGAGAGACAGCTTATGACTGAACTTGGTGGCGTTCAAGACGAAGACGGCAAAGCTGTCAAGGGGTCTTACTACACCTTCCGAGGCGATGGGTTGAACTTGCGGTACAAGGGCGGGACAGCCAAGATTACAAACATTCAGTACGGCCCCGAAGGCAATCCATTTGCGTTTGAGATTGAGTCTAATCGAATGAAGGATGATATCAGGAGTGCTCTCACCGACGAAATAAAGTCTCGTAGTGACCAAGCTAATAGGCTTACAACACGAGTAAGCAGTGAACTTGATGTTACCGAAAGAGAAAAGCTAAAAGAAGAAGCGCAAGAACTTGAAACACAGATTAGTGAGCTTACTGAACAGAGGAAAAAGTTTAGCAAGAGTAAAGCGTCTTTCATCATTGACAAGGACAATCAGTATTTTGGGTCTGATATTTTCCAAGCAGGCACCCCACAAGACATCCCCGGATTTATTGAGGTCCTTACTAGTTTGTTGCAGGATGAGCGAGCATTGATGATAGCGATTGAGAAACAAACGGGCGGCACTGTTGTCAGAGAGCCTGTAGGTTCTGAGGAAGATTCCGTACCTTCGCAGGGTGGAGGACTGATGTCTGGATTTAACACAACAGAATGAACGAACAGGCTATACAGACGATGTACCAACTCGCTCAAGCGGAAGGGTACAATAATTCAATAGACGACTTTATTGCGCTGATGGGCTCTAACCCTGAGGCCGTTCAGGCTATGTACAGCATAGCTAAGACCGAAGGCTACAACAACAGCATTGAGGACTTCTCGACGCTGATGGGTGTAAAAAAAAAAGAAGACACTTTGGTCTCGGAGCCTCCTTTGGAAACGGCTTCTACGGAGTCTACCTCAGCTGCAGCTCCTCAACCACAACAAGAACTTGGAGATACGGATTCTACTACGGTAGAACCAGTTGAGCCTAAGCAGGAGGATGTAACTCTACCCCTGCCCGGCAGCGACGACTTTCTCTTCTACAACTTTAACCTCCCACAGGAGGAGGTCGCGGCAAGAGCTGCTATCACGGGCGAGCAGCCTGAGATGCCACAGGAATTTGAGATTCCAACCGAGCTGACCCCTGTTGCTACTCGTGGCAGGGAGAGTGAGATTGCTGTTGCTGACCAGTTTGAAAGCCTTACAGGCACAGATGTATACAGAAAAATCCTGCAATCCGACCGGGCAGAAAGTCTTTTGTCTGTATCAGGGGACGAGCTTGACAAGGCTGACCTTGCTGCTGCCGCCAATGGTGATGTATTCTATCAAAGCGCAGAGCTAGACCTTCAGCTTACAGAGACTGGCGACTTTGAGGCTGACTTCCTAGCTCAGCTCGACGCCGAAAGAGTTCTTAAGCAAAAAAGAAAAGACTCGCAGTTTGACCTAGCAAGCATCGAGGATGAGTTTGTAGAAGTCATTGTTGGCGCAAGCTCAGCCGGGTTGGAGGAAGCAGAGTTCAATAAGGTCAGAGACCTAAAAGAACAGTACACTCAAGTGCTCCCTAAGGAGTACAGAGAGAATGTAGAAAAGCTTGATATTCAAGGCTTTGCTGCTCTTGTAATTAGAAACAAGCAAGACCGTAGTTGGGCCTCTGCTGCTATTGGCATGGGTGGCTTAACAGAAGACGAGCTTAACGCTAAGATGGGAGAAGGTATGGGCGCTCGTGATGCTATCAAAGAGCTTCAGAGCATGGACCTTACCTCCCCTGCTTGGAATAGATTTACGCTGCCTTGGACTAAGTTTGTGAGCAACTCCCTAGATGGCATTCAGTTTGCGAAGGGAAAGCAAGAGGAAGCTGTAGAGGCCAATCAAAGAGACAAGGAGCTTACTGAACTAGCCCTTGACATCAAGCGTTCAGGCCGAGAGGCTACAGATGAAGAACTTGAAAGGCTAGGCAGTGTCATGTACGGCACAGACTATAGCGGACTGAAGTCTTTGATGGGTGGGGTAACAGTGCCTTCAGCCAACAATAGGAACGCTGCCTCTGTAAGAAGACGGGTAGGTAAGGAGATGCTTGGCATGGATGAGTCATCTTGGGAATCTGTTCTGGACGAGGTTAATTACAGCGAGGCTGTTACTAGTAGAGCAGCTTACGACTACAACAGGGGAACCTCTCACAGGTCAGGATTGATAGAGCTCATCGACAGGGGCATCATGAGTAAGGAGGACTACGACAAGTCAGCCACACAGCTTTTTGGAGAAGGTAAAGTATCTGAAGGTTTGTGGAAGACATGGGGTTTGTTTTCTGATGTACTGCCCGACCTCACTAAAGCTGTAGGTACTACTGCTGGGGTAACATATCTTACTGGCAACCCTGCCACCGGACTCGCTGCTGCTGCTGGTTTGTTTGGTATTCAGTCAGGAGGTGACGCTGCTGGTGAGTACGCGAGTAGACCCGGCATTACTGGAGAAGAAGCATTAAGCGTAGGAGCTAAGGTTGGAGCTATTGAAGCAGGTATGACTCTTGCTTTTGGCGGAATGGAGCGTGCCTTGGCTACTGGCTTGCTTAAGAACCTAGGTAGAGAGATTGTTGAGGAGACTAGCGAGGCGGCAGCAAGAAGTGCTTGGAGTCAATTCACAAATACAGCATTTGGACAAACTGTAAAAAGAGTGGGCGCAGAGTCCGCAGAAGAACTCTTTATTGCAGCAGGCGACCAGATTGTGCGAGTTCACAACGAAGTAGCTAGTGGGCGTATGACCCTTGCTGAAGCAAAGGAAAGGTACTACAACCCCTACGCGATTGGTGATGCCGCTCTTGGTGGAGCACTGGGTGGTGGGGCTGGTAGCACGCCCATGGTTCTGTCGAGGGGCTTCAGTGCCATCGGCTCTAAGTTTACCATGTTCGACCGGATTAGATTCAACGTCAGAAACATTGAGCTCCGTACAGAACTAGCTGACGAAAACACATCTCCGGAAAGAAAGAACGCTATTCGAGCAGAGCTTGCTAAGCTTGCCGAAGACGCTAATAGACTTGAGCGTAGAGACATGGAGTTCTACGAGCAGATGTCGGAGTCCGACCAACAGCGACTGGTGCAGTTGAACCAAGAGATTAGCAGGCTCCGTATGATTCGTAAACGTGAGTCAAGTGATGCCGAGAGAGCCGAGGCTGCTGCGTCAGTAAGAGCTCTTATGGAGGAGAAGCTTGGTATTGAAAACAAATACGATGCTGCCAACGAAGGCTTTGACCTAGACACGCACAGTGCTACTCGTAACGAGTCGGAGACGCAGAGACTTGTTGATGAGGTGCTGAGTACAGACAAGCAGTTTGACAAAAGAGGCCTTGGTGTCCCGGGAGTAAAACAACTGGCAGGAAAGCTTAGTTTAAGTAAGGAGGGCGTTGAGGGGATGCTTTCTCGTGTGCTTGCAGAAAACATTACCAGCACAAAGTTTGCTACAGCCGAACAGATTCGTGATGGCATCGTCAATGCTTTTAATCTCGCCAAAGCTATTATTGAAGAAAACCCAGACGCTGAAGTTGTTCTGGTCAATTCAATAGCTGGGCTAAGGAGAGAATCAGGAGACCCTACTAGAAAGGTCAGCAGAGGCGTTCACGTCTCAGTAACCCGTAAAGGCGACTCCTCCTCCACAGCGCCATCAAAGATTATTCTGTATGTACCAGCGCTAAAAGCCAATACAGCGTATCACGAAGGATTTCACCAGCTTGTTTATAGAGCGTTGGGTGGTGATAAAGACGCTGCAATGATTAGACTTTCTTCTGCTATCAGAAGGGGTATGCCCAAGCTGTTGCTTGCTAGATACAACAACTTGTTGAGTCAGTATGAAAATTTGTCAGAGGCTGAGCTTGCTGAAGAGTTTTTGGCAGAGGTATACGCTGACATGGCCAACGGAACTATTGGTGTAGAGTACCACAAAGGAGTTATCAGTGGCGCTGTAAAGTTCTTAAATGAGTTTCTAGTTGCCAAAGGCATTAAGATTAAGACCTCACCAACCATTTTGGACGTGATGTCTATGGTGGAGGATGCTGCTGCACTTATGGGCAGAGGAGAGACAGGTTCTGGCAAGCTCATTTCAGAGGCCCTAGAGGGAGCTAAATCACTTCGTCCGGGGTATTTGACCAGAGAAGGGAGAACGTCCAACAGAGAGCTCCGTAGAGTGCGTAAAAGAGCTGCTGAGAGTGCGGCGACCTCAGTGTCCGAGACAGAGTCATCCGTAAGGGCACAGGCCCTTGACCCAGAAACCATCGAGGTGGTGTCTCACAACAAGGGCAACAGAGCTCAAGTAGCCAGAGAGATTGCTGCAGACTATACCGATGCGATTCAAGCACACAAAGCTGCAGGTACTGGAGTAGAGTTGCAGCTTAGTCAGGTCACCAGAGAGCAAGCAGAAAGCATGCTGGAGGATGGGGCTACATTCCTGAGGGCTGACGGAGTAATTGCTTACGTAGACAAGGATGGTTACGCTGGAGGTCTTATCAAGAACCCAAACTCTAGCGCAACAGGTGTTATCCGTGGGGTGACAAGAAAGTGGCTAGAGAACGGAGCCACTCACCTCGAAGCATACGCTACCTTCTTGGAGCCAGCGTACATGAAAGAGGGTTTTGTTCCTGTAGCTAGACTTAAGTTCGATGAAAACTTTGCTCCTGAGGGCTGGGATGCAGAAAACTCTCCGCTTAAGGGCAGACCTGACCTCGTGACATTTGCCTACGACCCTATTGCAGCTGCATTGGCTAAGCCGGGTGATGGACAGTACATGTCCGAGTATGTAGATGCACTCAACGAGGCTCGTGACAGAGGCGCAAGGATTCTCAATCCGAACATTAAAGAGCAAGCCACCCTGTTTGACGAAGACGATGCAAAGGCAATCAAAGAAAACGATGGGCAGGTTATTGGTAGTTTCTATGAGCTTCTTGCAAAGAGGTCTGCAGAAGGAGATGGCGCGGTGTACAGATACAGAGGATTCCTTGCGGGCCTGATGCAAGGCAGGCTGATTTTTATTGATAACCAAATCCCCACAACTCCTGAGGGAGCGGCGGATAGGCACGTTGAGTTCGTCTTTAGACCCGTAGACGAAAAGAAAAAGATAATTAAACTTGACGAGTGGTTTGTTACCAAGGCCATGGACGATAAGGGTAATCTCATTAAGGGCAAGGAGAACAGGGGTAGCGGGCTTGGCACTCGTTTCCTGACCTTGGCTATGGAGATAGCGGACGAGCTTGGCATCGACGTTGAGCTCATGGCCTACCCTACAAGAAACTATCAGGGCACCGAAAGGCAAAACATGGCTGCGTCCAAGAAGCTTGTAAAGTACTACCAGAAGTTTGGCTTTGTAGAGCGCTACAAGAACGGTGAGTCAATGGTTCGCGTGGCGAAGAACAACCTTGACCAGCTAGACGCAGAGGAAACACAAGCCACACAAGACCTAGCTAAGGGAGTTAAGTCCCAAGCCATTGAGGCTACCCTTCAGTTTAAGACAGACACGGGACGTAACTGGAAGGTTCGTAGAGAGTTTAGCGATGAGAAACACATTCAGAACTTTATCAACTACATTGAGAAGAAGAAGGGTTACACCTTAGATGAGAGATGGACGCACCCCGCTCCTCCTGATGTAGACCCTGAATACGTTGAAAGACCAGATGTAAAGTCGCAGGAGATTGCGGTTGACATGATTTCTCAAGAGGTGCCATCAGACATGACCCGCTCTATTCAGGTAGCAAGGGTTATGAATACATGGGCCGACAGCCCTGTCTCTATAGATGAGAACGCTATGATTGAGCGATTCTTGAACAACGTCTACGAAGAGGCCGGCTTCTACATGCTTAATAGAAAAGCAGACAGCTCTGGTATCACTTGGTACAAAGAAGACATCGAGTCTGCAAAGAAAAAGCTTGCCATCATCTATCCTGAGTTCAACACTGAGGAGATGCAGAGTGTGGCCATGGCGCTTCTTGCTGTACTTTCACCGGGCAACTCTCCCAATGGGAACATGACTACCCTTGCTGCGGTCCTTAACTCTACATCAGCAGACCAGATTCCAAGAGGAAACTTTGCTAGAAACTGGGGAGGCGACAAGCAGAGCTTTGTAGACAAGAAAGGTAAGTCACTTGCCAGCGGTAGGATTGTTAAAGAAACCAAATCGCACTTCTATGTTCAGGGTGTAGATGCCTTGGGCAAGGACAGCAAGTATCAAAGCGGTAAAAACTTCTTGGTGAAAATTGCCAAGAACAGTTTGAAGGAGGGCTACCCCAAGCCAACAGGATTTACTCAGAGAGGTAAGATTGTGGCTACACAGCTCGACAAGCTTGAGTCTGTATTTAAGGACTTCGTCACCCCTAAGGCTGTCATTGACTTCCTTAAGAGCGACCAACCTATAGCAACCCTTCGTAAGTACAACCCAAGAGTTCCGGACACAGCGGGAAAGGTCAACAAGAATCCTGCTCCCGGTAGACGTAAAGGGGCTTACATCTTTGGAGAAAAGGTAGGTAGCTTTTTCTTGAATCTAGAGGGTATGGGTGAGTCCTTGACTGCTGACCTGTGGTTTAACAGAACATGGAACAGATACATGGGCACCATGATTGAAGGTGTCGTAGGTTCTGAGACAATCGTAGAGGTACCTCGCAGCGAAGCGGAAAGAAAAATTATGGCTCGCGCTGTAAAAGAGGCGGCTCAAACCTTGGGGTTAGAGGTGTCCGAGATGCAGGCTGTGATGTGGTACTTTGAGCAAGAGCTATGGCGCTCTATGGGGATGAACACACGGAGTGAGAATTACAACAACGCAATCGACGAGGTTGCATCAAGACTTGAATTAGACGATGCTACAAGACAAAGATTATCAGAGGCTGGTGTCAACCTTGACCCAGCTGAAAAAAGAAAAGCGCTTGCCGTCTCTAGAGCAGATGCTCAAGGTGTTAGCCGCTATGTCGAACGACAAGAGCCGGGGACCAAAGTAAAGGCACAGCCAATAGATGCGCTGCCAAATCCCGGGGAGACCCCCAATGCAACTTGGAAAATGCTTTCTGACGCAGGCATCTTGTTGCACGGAACCCCTGAGAGTTTTGCTGAGTTCGACGACGCAAAGGCATTTCGTCCTAATATGCCCGGACTGCATGGGCTCGGCACGTACCTTACAGGTAATGTAAAGAAGGCGGCTGCGTACGGGGAAAACGTCGTCTACATCGACTCAAGCGGGTTGAGGTTGGCCAACATGTACAACTTCCGAATGGGGGCTGTGGTGACTGAGACCTTGAATAGTATCAACAGAGGCGACGCAGAAAGCTCCGTTGCAATCAAAGAGATTGCGAGAAACACCCGAAGGTCCCGCTTCCAAAGGACAGGAAAGGCTCTTGGTCTTGAGAGTATCATTGCCAGAAGCCCTGAGACATTTGTAGAGATGGTAATTACCGAGACTGCAAATGCAATGAGAGACGCTAACGTGCAGCTGGGTAGTGGTCAAACTACGATTGCCACACTGCAGAAGTTGATGTACGGCGACGACGGCTTCGAGAGCCCTGCTGTTCAGGCCTTGGTTAGGTTCTCAATGATGATAAACAACACCGAGTCTGACGATGCAAGGTTTACTTCTAGTCCAGAGTCAAGGGCATCTAGTTTGCTTACAGGCACCGACATGTCAGAAGCAATACTTGTAGCTAGAATGGCGTTTGTAGAAATCATTCGCCGCTCTGGCTTTGACGGATACTACTTCTCCAACATGATGGACTACAGCTACCAATCATTTGCAGAGACAGCAAAAAGCGGATTCGATATGCCCTTGGCCCTTGAACAAGAGATTGGCAACACGACAAAGGCTCATGCTACAGACTCGTCCTTAGAGATGGCTGGCCTTAATGTTGGGTCAGGCCGCACAGGGATTCAAGAGGCAGTCATTGTAAACACAGAAAGACTTAATGACCTTATCATCCCTGCGGACAAAGTTATTGAAGCTGCTCAGTCTAGAATGCAAGGCGAAGAAGGCACCACCAAGGCTCAAATTGTTGAGGGTTTGATTGATGACCAAGCTAAGGAAAACGAAGAGTTCCTTGCGTCTATTGACAGACCCGTGCCAGTGACGAATCCCGAGCAGCTAGGTAGAACAAGTAGAATCTTGCTAGACCTACAAGAGTTCTTCCAAGACAAGTTCGCTAAGGTTTTGTACGTGCAACGCGCAATCGAAAAGGGTCGTGGAAGACGTGTGTTTAGAGAGCAGGATTACGACATGGCTCTCGCTCTTATGGACGGTAGGGCAGCAGGTAAGATTAAATCTGTTGACGCCTTCATGCAGGATGTAGCTAAATCATTGCGTATCAATAAGATAAGTCTTGATGACATCGGCCAGTTCTTGTATGCGATGCACGCTCCAAACAGAAATGCAGTGCTGGACTCTCGCAAGAAGAGCGAGCTTAAGAACATAGAGCAAAAGCTTTCTGACATGCAGGAGCAGCTTAAGGTCAAGGGCATGGAGGTAGGTGCTAAGAGAAAACTAGCAAAGCAAAGGAAGGAGCTTCAGCAAGAGTACGACAGAATCCAGAGGCAAATCGAAGAAGGCAACTTCTCAGGTATGACCAACGAAGAGGCGGCAAAGATTGTGTCCGACCTTGACTCCGAAGGTATGCGTATGTTGTACAACAAGATTATGGACTTCCAGTCAGAGACTAGGAGGTTGATTGTTGAGTACGGCTTTGAGACGCAGCAGACTATTAACGCCCTAGAGAGCACGTTCCCTAGCTATGTACCGCTCAGTGGTTTTGCTGTAGACGAATCTCTTGACGCAGGCTACACGCACATGCACCAAGCCAGAGTCTTCAGTGAAATGAAGAGGGCTGAGGGTAGACAGACTGAAGCGGCTAATCCGCTCGACATGATTTTTGCAAGGAGGTATCAAACCGTTATGGTAGGAGAAAAGAACAGAGCCAATGTTCGCTTGTTGAACTTGCTTGCATCAAACCCTCAACCAGACTTGTACAAAATCTACGGACCTAAAGACAAGGCCCCAATGTCTGAGTCTAAGATGAGGTCAGCTGACAGTCCTTTTGTAGAGGTAGTGGTCGGAGCCAAGTCCTTCTTTATTGAGTTTGCTAACGAGGGCATGGCAAGAGCTGTCAACGGACAGAACGTCTTGACCGTCGGGGACAACAAAGCTGTGCAAAGAATCTATCAGTTCATCAGAACCTTCGGTAGGTTTATGTCTGCCAGTTTCACAAGCTACTCTCCCGACTTTATGGGTGCCAACTTCGTACGTGATATCCAGACTGGTGTGATGTCACTGATGGCAGAACAAGAGATTGTAGGAGGGCAGGCTTTCGGTGTAAACATTGTAGGCGATGCGGTTAAGGGTGTTCGCCCAGCATTCAGCTACTTGGCTAAGACAGTGGTGGGTCAGGTTGACACTAGCTCGGACCCTTTATCCAAGTACTGGCAGGAATATCAGGACGAAGGCGCAATCACAGAGTGGCCCTACCAGCGCAGCCCCGACCAATACAAGGATGACATTGACGTCATTGTAAGGATGTCCAACAAAGAGCAGTCCGCCGCGATTACAGCCAAGAGAGCGGTAGCAGCTTTGGACAGATACGTCGGCGGGACAAACCAAGCGATTGAGAATGCAACAAGATTCTCTGTGTTCGTTGCAGCAAGAAAGGCTGGCATAGATGCAGAGCAAGCAGCGTTCCTAGCAAAAGAACTCACTGTAAACTTCAACAGAAGCGGAGCAGGTGGGTCGGTGGTGAACAGCTTATACCTCTTCTTCAACGCTGGCGTTCAGGGTACGGCTAAGTTCTACAGAACACTATCGTCTCTGCAACAAATTCCTGATGGCAGGGGTGGATACTACAAGAGACTGAACTCTGCTCAGAAAGCGGCAGCGGGTATGACGATGTTTGCTTTCTTTCAAGCAGCACTCAATGATGCCTTCGGACCAGAGGATGATGACGGAAGAACATTCTACGAAAAGATTCCTGACTACGTCAAGGAGCGCAACATGCTTTTTGTAAACCCATTTGCTAAGAAGCCAAAGGGTCGTGAGGCTAAATGGGAGGACTACTACTTCAAGGTTCCTTTGCCCTACGGGTACAACATCTTCCACAACATGGGGGCAGCTACGTACGATGTGACTATGGACTACAGGAGCCCGGGCAATGCAGCTATGTTTATGACTAGCGGTGTAGTAAACAGTTTCGTGCCTGTGTCGTTTGGTCAATCAAGTAGCTTTGACAAGCAGACCTACAAGGCCTTGACACCTACTATGGCTAGACCCTTTACGGAAGTAGTCATCAACGAGAACTACTTCGGCACTCAGGTTTACAAGGAGCCATTCCCCGGAGAAGAGGTTGCGGATGCTTCGCTTTCGAAGCGAGGACCTGAGTGGTGGAAGGATACGTTTAAGTTTATTAACGAAGCCACTGGCGGTAATGAGTTTGAGTCAGGAGCTCTTGACGTAAACCCAGACAAGCTGTGGCACATCGGAGCCTACTGGACTGGTGGTACAGGTAAGTTCATCGACCGGACAGCAAACATAGGTAGAGCTGCTATGGGTTATGATGACGACAGGGATTGGAATCCTAACGACTTCCCTCTCGTAAGAGTGTTCTTGGGCAGTCACAGCGAGTTCCAAGACATGGCTGACTACTACAAGTTCCGCTCAGATGTAAACGCAAAGGCCAAGGCTGTCAAGGAGGGCGTGGTCGGTCAAGACACCAAGGGATACGAAAGCGTAAACGTGCTAAAGGATATTGGTTTCAAAGTGGACAAGCAGCTTAGACAGGTCAGAAAGGACCTTGAGTACGCCAAGAAGAATATGGAGGAGCCAAAAAGAACTAGAGTAATCAACGACTTAGAAGAGAGCAGAAGGATGCTTCTTCTTAACTACAACAAACAATATTTGAAATATGTCAAAGGAAGGACGGACCTCGATTAAAGAAACCAAGCTAGGAAGCTGGTTGAAAATTGCAGCACCCAATGTTTTAGAGAAGGTGGCTGACTTGTTGCCCGACAAGGGTGGACTAGGGATTGTAAAAAACCTACTCGACAACGAAAGCAATGTCGACCCAGAGGAGGCACGCGCTCGCATTGATGCTGAGGTAAGGTTTCAAGAAAACGTAACTGACCGATGGAAAGCGGACATGAGCAGCGACGTAAAACTCGCAAAGCTTATCAGGCCAGTAACCTTGATTTGTCTCATGTCAATGTTTATGGTAACCATGGTGCTGGATAGTATTGATAGTCTGCCATTTAACGTAAAAGATTCCTATGTATCTTTGCTTGAGCTCCTGATGCTGACTGCATTTGGTGCATACTTCGCCGGTAGAACAATCGAGAAAAACAAAAGATGAACGAAGAAGATTTCGACAGCTGTAGCTTCCTTGACCAAGACAAACTTAAGGAGCAAGAAGACAAGATTGAGTCAGGCGAAATTACCTGCAACATTGAAAACCCAGAGCACTGTGAATCTTGCAGCGGATAAGGGTTTAAGGCTTCTACTGACGTGCCTTCTTTTAAGCGTAGCTACCGTCGCTCAAGGACAGTGGCTGCGCTTTTCTACGCTATACGGTAGCCTTAGCGGTAACGCTCCTCTTGTAGAAAACTCTAGGTACAGAGTCAATGGAGTAGCTGGGTCTGGGTATCTTGAAGAGATTACCGAGGTCAACAAGGCCAACTACATCTTTACTGTAGGGCTGCGTAAGCTTGCAAGGTTTGACTATCAAGTCAAGCAGGGGCAGTTTTACACAGGACAGGAGAACGAGATTAGCGATGAGGCTACAGTCTCCAACGCTCCCGGACTAGAGTACCTTCTAGAGTACTCCGCCGTACGCAATAGAGGCGATGTCTTTACACAGCAGGAATACAGGGTTCGATACATCAGTGACTGGTTTACCGTTAGAGGTAGCTACATTCAGAACGGACTGGTCAACCTAAAGTATACGCAAGCAGAAGCTAGGCTTCGCAAAAGGTTTGGTGACTTTGACGTCACCTTTGGTGCAGCTCACAGAGCTCACCCGGTATACGGGTACTCCCCTATCGAGGCGTGGTTTGATGACCCAGCCAACAAACACTGGTGGCAACTTGCCAATGAGTTTGGATTCTACAGCGACGACAATGAGGTGTGGAAGTTGAATGGAGATGTCGTTGCTCAATCCGACGTAGAGTTCTATGGGTATCACTTTGGACGAATCGTAAACGATTACAACAGAAGAGAGCTTAACGAGTTCGGGCTACAGCAAGAACTATCTGCCGTGCTAGGAGTCGACTACTACAAGTACACGGACCAAGCATGGATTCATAGTTGGTGCTCGCTGTACTCTATGCACAGAGGGTTGTCAGAGTTTTCTTTTGAGTACGAAGACATGATGAATATGGAGTGGGATGCAGGGTTGGTGGTTGGAGCAAAGCTTAACAATCATCTTAGTATATTTGTGGAAGCCAGACACTTACAGTACTGGCAAATAAATTCTTACTCAGGCCGAGCTGGCCTCAACTACTTATTCTTTTAACCATGGCAAAAGTCGGAGAAAACACAGAGGTTACCCTAGACCTTAAGACGTTGGGGATGGTGGCTGCTGGAGTAGGTAGTATGGTCGCCATGTGGTTCTCACTTCAGTCTGAGATTTCTTTGGCCAAAGAGCTACCAAAGCCCAATGACCCTGAGATTACACGCATGGAGTTTGACATGAAAGACCAGCTGGTTCGCCAAACAATCATGAGCACACAGGAAGATGTTACCGAAATGAAGGACGACATCAAGATGATTAAAGAAAAGCTGTATGAGTAAGCTGCTATTTCTTTTGCTGATGCTGCCGAGTGTAGCGTTTGCTCAAACCGCAATAGAACTGGAGGACCTTGAGGCTAAGAAGTCTAAGGGTATTACTGTGGTTGAGTTCTGGGCTGGCTGGAACGCCTCCAACAAGGTTAGCTTTCTTGAGCAGTTGAAGGACTGCAGGGCATACCGCATGTGCATTGACACACACCCTTCCGCTGTAGGGCAATACAGCATTAGCAGTGTGCCTACGCTAGTTGTCTTTGACAATGGAGCTGAGGTACTGCGATTCAACCCTACCATTATGATGCAGCTTGCTGCTACCAAAGAAGAAATCCAGTCGGAGATAGACGACATTATTCTAAAAAAGTTTCAATGATGAAGAAGCTCATTTCTACCATCTCTACAGCGTTCGTGTTTGCCTATGCAATGGCACAACCCAACCTTACTCCTGTATTCGTGGAGTGCTCACCCGGTGATTACCCTGATGAAATCTCGTGGGAGATTATGACATGCGACAGCATGGTTCTTCTAGGCGGTGGTGCACCATACTTTGGTGCAGCCCTGATGCCCGACCCAGATAGGTTCATTATCCACATGATGGATACCTATGGTGACGGATGGAACGGTGCCTACTTGACTGTAGACACGGTGTCGTATGGGTTCTTGTCTGACGTAGACTGGATTGATTCGCTCGGTACATGGCCGCAAGACAACCCCGAGCAATGGGTTACCGTTGGATGCAACGACCCTATCACTGATGTGCGTGAGATTACACAGGAGCCATTCGTTCCTACACGCTACTACACCTTGCAAGGACAGCAGGTACCACTACGCGAGAGAGGGTACTACATCGCCACTGACGGCGTGCGCTCTCGCTTGATTTACAGAAGAGAAGAATAACTTATATTTGCACTATGGCAAACGAAAAATACATGCGCAAAAAGCAGCAGATTGCTCCTAAGCCCATGACTCCAAAGCAGGCTGTGATGAGCAAGAAAGAGTCCGAAGCAATGGGCAAGGCTTTGCTTGGAAGCAGGCTCGATACAGTCCTTCAGCATCGAGATTTGAAGATGGATGAAGAAGGCAACTTTGTACGCAAAGAAATGGACCCTAGAACTGTCTCACAAAGGTCTACTGACTTTACTAAAGCTTTGCGGAAGGAAAGTGAGATTCCTAACCCCGGTCTCGGAGAAAAGACAATTCACTTCAACGAGATGGGTCCTGTCACTTTTCAAGAAGGAAACCCCGGAGGCTTAAAAACCAAGAAGAAAATGGACGACATGCAGAAGGGCGGGATGATGTACGAAGAAGGCGGAGAGGTGAAGTCAAAGGTCATGAGCATGCTCGATGGCATGAAGGACATGCCTGCCGAAGCTGAGGTCGTCAAGATGATTGTCGAAAAGCACGGCGTATCAGAAGACCAAGCCAAAGCCATGATTGCTGAGTACAAGAAGAGCAAGATGGGTATGGGTGGCAAAACCGAATACGAAGGAGGCGGAGCCATGAAGATGATGCGTGACCCAAAGGACATGGTTGGCATGGCCATGGGAGGTGCAAGGATTATTAGCTGATAGACTCAAAGAAGTCTTCATCTAAGTCCTTGATGGGGAGGATGAACTGCTCGTAACAGTGGCGGTTCACCTCCTCTTTCTCTTTGGCGGTAGTACCTCGCCCAATGTTGTGAGCTTGATACGAAGCGTTACTACTCAGTAACTGGTCTATTTGTCGCCTCAAGCAGCGACAGTTCCGATAGCGTCTTTTCATGTGATGGGTTTAGTAGTGAGATAGGGAGCATGATGAGCTTCATAAAGCCCGTGCCCTCCTCGTTGACTAGTACATTGACGGGAGGTGTCCAGCCATTGACGTTGCCTACGCCGTGCATGACGGGCTTACGGATAGGGAACCTCCTGTCTTTGTGATTCTTCCATAGGTAATCACGAAGCTTCTCCAGCTCAAAGGTGTATGCGATGTGAAGCTTTTCTTTGTTGCGCACAATGTACACTAGGTACTTGGCGTCAGTCTTCATTATACCACAAGGCTTCTTGCCTTTTGCAGTTTCGTATTCTAGAAATAGATTGACTGACTCACCTCTGCGCTCTGCCCAGTAGTATGCTTTGAGGTCCATCTTGACTTCGTAGTACACGTCTGTAGTCTTGTCAAAGATATCCCAGTTGCACTTGCCCTCTGAGATAACAGAGTCACCGCCCTTGGCGTTTAACCACGCAGCCCAGAGCTGCTCACCAAGGTCACCAACCTGCATGTCGGCAAGAAAGTCCTTGCTCATGAGTGGTTGTATTCGAGGCACGCATCCTTAATGGTTGCCACCTCGATATTTACTTTCATGCGGAAGTCCTTGACTAGCTCTGCCACGTCCTCTGATGAGGATATGGGATTGCCTGTATCGTTGTGGAGCTCCTCATACAACTCCGTTGTGAGTCTCTGAATCTCCTGAGTGGAGAAAGAGTAAACCTCACTTAGCTTTCTTAATTTCATCCTTGATGATTTGAATGACTTTGTCTACTTGTTTGCTGTTCTTAGGCACGAACAACATGTAGTCGCCATTCCCCGTCTCAACCATCTGCTTAAGGAAGAGCTTCCATCTAAGCGGGAACCCGTGCTGCGCACGCTGATATCCCTTGGTTTCAATGATGAACTTGTGCTCGTGAGAAACAAAGTCCGGGGTATACTCCATCTTCCTGACCACCTTGCCCGAGTAGTCTATCATGTCAGGCCTCTTGTTGGTTGACTTGAAATAGATACCGGGGTAGATGAACTTCTCAGTGAGGAGGAAGCTCTCAGGTTCGTACTCGAACTTGAGCTTAGCTTTCTTTAGCTTATCGTAGCAGTCAACCTCAAGACCAGACTTGAGCTTCTTGCCACCACGATTCATGCTTTTGCGCCGTGCCATGTGGCAAAGCTACGCATTGTCAGTCAGGAATGGTGGCCTGTTTACCAACATTCAATTCACCAAGAGACCTGAACAACTTAGGTCCGGGAGACACAAAGTTAAACCCAGACTGCTCTTGGCTGAACTCAAAGCGCAAGGGGAAATCTAGTGGGGTGGGGTGCCCGCCTGTCTCGGTCATGCGAACCTTACGTACGTGCATCTCTACGGTACGCCTGTCGCTCCACTCCTGTGCTTGAATCTTTCTGTGTAGGGTGATGAACCCGTCAGCCCTGTTGACAAACTTACCTCCACCCTCTGTGTCCTCAGCGTACGGAGCGGTAGGCAACCCATCATCTCCCTTACGGCGCTGCGCCTCTGTAAAGGCATGGGCGTTGACCCACATGGCAACCTGATTCTTGACGCTGAAGGTGAGGAACTCACTGGCTGCCTCGTAGTGGTACTCGTGGGTGCTGATGCCTCGAGCAGCACTCATGTCAATACGCAGGGCATTGTATGGGTCTATGAGCACACCGTCTAGCCCCTCGTACTTGATAAGCTTTTCAGCAAAGACCAAGATGTCCGTGTGACTGTAGTTTTTGTGGTTGTCAATAAAGGTGAAGTGCCTGTTGACCCACTCGTGTGCTGTAGTAAGCTCCTTGTGGTTCATGCGTTTGATAGGCATGTCCATGCAGAACTGCATCAACTTAATCTTGTTGGCCCACGTAGGGTTCTCTGCGCTGTACACCAGCCACTTCCATCCGTGCAGCATAGAGGATGCCACCATCAGCCACAGCGTAAAGGTAGTCTTACCCACGTTGCTGTGCCCGTTAATCATAAGGAACTCTTTCTTGAACCTGAAGTACTCGTTGAACTTCTCGTTCTCTGTCTCTAGGCCTAGCTTAATCTGACCCGTGACATACTTCTGAATCCACTCATAGTCCTTGTCGTCCGAGGCAATGAAGGACATGTCTCCGTCGTTGATTCGCATCTCACGCCGGACTCTCTCTAGCTCTCTGGTAATCTCTCCGATAGGTGCAAGCCTACCCTGCTCTATCCCATCTACGATTGTCTTCTTGGCCTGCCCAATGTCAAGTGGGTTGCGTGCTTCTATCTCTCGAACAAGAACACGGAAGGCCTCCTCTTCTTCTACCCTACCGGCTGCTATGAAGCCACCGATAAGGTAAGAGGCACGGACTAGTGCTGCATGCTTGCCGCCCTCGGGGGCGTACCGAATCATTTGAGCTGCTATCTGTAGCTTCTCGTAATCAGTACGCCCCTTTGCCTCGGTAGGTTCTGGCTCTGCACGCTGTTCGGATAGAAGGCCACCAAATC
>Ga0070747_1000269_pt1 | contig 26642 bp, 18 predicted proteins | sample VirMetDEL_Mar_31_FD_77321 | JGI IMG/M metagenome (GOLD analysis project Ga0070747, IMG submission 77321) | Aqueous microbial communities from the Delaware River and Bay under freshwater to marine salinity gradient to study organic matter... | ecosystem: Environmental > Aquatic > Marine > Coastal... | reverse complement strand
ATGGCTAATAGTGCCACATCATCGAATAAGAGCAAGTCAGTTGGAGATCCTCATTCTCGGTATGAATCATTGAAGCATCTTTGGAGAAGATCCAGAGGAGTTCTTAATGGTCAGGCCCATGTGAAAGAATTGGACGCCTACGTGGACACGGTTGGGTTTTCGAACATCCTCTTACCTTTTTCACCCTCAATGACGAACGAGCAGTACAATTTTTACAAAGCAGAAGCAGAGTTACCGGGTTTAACCGCTCAGTACGTGAAGGTACTAGTTGGAGGTATGTTACGAAAACAACCTCATATCAAGCTACCTGATAGCGCCCCTGAAGACGCGCTAGAGTGGATACGTAATACTTTCACTTCAAACGATAATTCAATGATGTCTTTCTTGGATGAAGCTCTCAACGAAGAGTTCCAGACTTCTAGAGCATGGGTTATGGTTGATTACCCTGTAGTAAACAATCCTGAAAACTTGTCTAAAGCCGAACGAGATAGTATTACCCCTTATCCGATACTGGTTAACGCAGAATCTGTTGTGAATTGGAAGATGGGTAGCCACCCAAAGACAGGTGTCAATTGTCTTACAATGCTAGTAATCCGTACTTTTGAGACGAGCTATGCTGAGAACGAGTTCCACCCTAACTACGAAGAAGTAGCTTATGTACATAAGCTCAATGCTGATGGTCAGTATGTTGTAGATAAGTATAAGTACAACAGAGGTGAAGCTGTAAATGTAGAATATATTAATGGCGTAAAGCAACAAGACTACTCTGTAACTGCCACTGGTGGTAACAAATCTGGAAAAAGCGCTTGGTCGTTTGTCACTACTTTTGATAATATTTTGTCCAACGACAAGCATTTGGAATTCATCCCTGCTGTGCCTCTTAATGGTAACATAGAAGGGGAGGAACCAATGCTAATGCCCTTGATTGATCGGGAAGTGTCCCTCTACAATAAGGTATCACGAAGGAATCACCTACTACTCGGTTCTGCCACATACACGCCTGTAGTAGCTTCTGACATGACAGATGACCAGTTTGACAATCTAGTATCAGCTGGTCTAGGTTCTTGGATCAAGGTGGCACAAGGGGATGAAGTGTCAGCGCTAGAGACCCCTTCAAAAGCTCTCCGGGATATGGAGGCTATCATTCAGAACACTATTAACGAGATGGCCCGGTTGGGTATCCGTATGATGGCGGCTGAGTCTGGGGGAGGACGAGACTCCGGTGTAGCCTTAGAGATTAGGAATGCGGGACAGACAGCCCTGCTTGCCTCTATAGGTAAGAAGGCATCTCAACAGATACGCAAAGTAATTGTGTGGATGCTGAACTGGCGCTACGACACTGATTACAAAATTGAAGAAATCGAATTTGATCTCTCCCCTGATCTTAACCCTGCCCCTATTGGTGCTGACTGGTTACGATTGGTCACAGAGTGGTACCAAGGTGGTATCATACCTCGCTCTGTATTTCTCGATCTTGCTAAATCTAACGACCTTATCGACTCAGAGTACAACGACGATATAGGACGTTCAGAGATTGACGAAGACGATCTTATCATGGGAGGACTTGACCCTCAAGATATGGAAGGTATAATTAACAAACAGGTGAATGCTCCTGTTACATTACAAGAGAAGGAAGAGGATGATGATTGAAGAGAACAGTAAGCGCCGCCCCGGTCGCCCCAAGTCAAAGCCAGAGGCTCCTGTGGATGGGGAAGTAAAAGGGTCGCCTAAAGTAACCCCAAAAGTTAAAGTCGGCATGGAGTCTAAGGACGGTCGATGGTCAGTTAAGAGTTTCTGCGAAGATTCACAGAAATGGCTTTTGTCCCCTATGAAGGGTAACAACGCAAACGGGCGGTTTGCATTAACAGAAAAGGCTCTATGTGAGCTATTTGAGGTCTAATATGAAAGAGCCCAGATTTAACAAAGATAAAGACAAAGAAAACCTTATAAATCAAGAAGTTGATCTCTTTAAAGATAAAAAAGTAGCTAAGTTTAAGGTAGGCGACAAAAACTCAGAGGGTTTCGAGGTGCTAGAAGTTTTGCCTGACGGTAGGATGATGATCTCTAGAGAAGACAGTGCTAAAGTGGTGTCGCCAGACGAATTTTAATCGTATTATATAAAGGAGAGTCAAATGGGAGATTCTGTTAATCAAGATCTCTATGATCGCTCTGTTGACCATGCTGCTATGTCTCGTATGTTTGAAGACAAGATGCAGATCGACACTAAGCGATTCATCCGCAAACACAGGAAGGAACTAAAGAAGATAGTAGCCAGTCCTGAGTTTAAGAAGGCGTTTGACTCTAAAGATTTCAGCTCAATGAAAACCTCAACGAGCAGAGAAGTTCGAAGGTTTGTCACTCAGTTAGATAGCGGTTCTATTTCCTCTCTCAAAGAATTAGGATTAATCGAGGTCGATTTTACTAGTAACAGCCTGAACAAATCAGTTAGTGCCTTTTCCTCAGTTAGGAAACCGGGCTCACTCAAGGTTCTCACCCGAATTGTAGGAGAGAATGTGAGGGGAGACGGTAATCTCACTAAGAGGATCCATGCCCTTGGCGCATCTGAGTTGAATAGAATAGACAATACGATACGAAGAGGACTAAGAGAAGGTTGGGATAACAAGGAGTTATCTCGGCAGGTTCAACGAGCTACTAGGTTGACCGAGTCTCAAGCTTCAGCATTAGTACGCACAGCGGTTACTCGTACTCAATCCACATCTCAATTAATGACTCTACAAGAGAATAAAGAGATCTTGGAAGGTATGAGGTATACTGCGGTACTAGATAGTCGTACTTCTCAAATATGTGCTCATCATGACGGAAAAGTTTATGATGTAGAAGATACCCGATTCATACCTCCTTTGCACTGGCGCTGTCGATCAACGATTGTGCCCGTAGTGAAGTCATATGATGACCTTCTTTCCACTCAGTCACCCAAAATTAAGAAAAAGGTACTGAAATCTCTGAACCTAGCAGGTATCAAAAAGCTTAATGGTAAAGCTCCTGCTGTAGAGAATTATGGACAATGGCTTAAACGGCAACCTAGGGAAACCAAGTTGCGACATTTTCAAGGTGATGTACAGAAAGTAGATCTCTTTGATTCTGGTCAACTCCCACTGGAAAAGTTTACTACAGCAAGTGGTAAGCCTCTTTCATTGACAGCTCTACGTCGAATCGACAACAGTAACACCATAAGTGTACCTGTGAAACAGAGAGCTCTAAATGCCTCCGCTATAAATAACTTATCAGTAACGGCTTCAAGACCTAATCAACTCATCCGAAATAAAAAATTAGAAGAAGAGTTAAGTGTGTTTTATAGAGCCGAAGCGGCAGGTATCCACTCCCCGTTGTCCTTAACGGACTATCGAGGTACATCCTTACCGGGTAAACGTGCCAGTAGGCGTCGAGCTAATAATGAATTCGATGAAAGGAATGTAGGGGTTGACCCCCTAACGGGAGAACAAAAGTCCACTCTCATATACAATCCAGACTTCAGTGTCTACCAAGAACGAAGGGATTTTTTGAATAACTCTAAGTTACTTGATAGGGAGAAGAAAGATTGGATCTTGAACTACGTGGACACACTAGAGAACCAAGGATTGTCAGTTAACCAACAGACAGCGGTCGTAGAGAACTTACGTATAGTATTCGAACGACACGCTAAAGACAAGATACCTTGGATCAACTTGGACCAAGTACTAAAAGCAGAATTAAAGAATTCCGTTGTTAACACCTCTCGTATTTTAGACAGACGATCAAGAGCTAGAAGCCGTATTTTTAAATTCGGACCTGATCAGGATGCTGCACAAGTACAGATCCTAGGTGAGTGGACTTCTTTTAACTCTATAGCAGACCGAACCCTCTCAAACCAGAAGTTCATAGATGAATGGAGTGTGAAAGGGGGTTTACCTGTGGCGAGACGGTTGTACTCCTCAGGGCGTTCCCCACTACGTACATATTTCCCCAAGACTCCTAGCTACATACCATCGAAGGCGAAGGTGAAGAAGTCCATAATAGCCCAGATTGAGAACCTACCTTTTGGTAAGGCCTTCATCAAGAGGTGGAATGGGGAACCTTCTGACTCCTTATTGACACGATTCCTGCAAGCAGGTAGCGAGAGGAAAAGACGATTCCTAGATCTAGAGTGGTTATATACCAGACGTAAGGATGACTTTACGCAAAGACAACTCACGCCTGAGTATGTTCAGAAACGTACAGCTTTGCTAGCAGACATCGTTAAAGACGTAGCTACTGGTACTTCAACAGACTATGACTCCCTATCGATTAAGATTGGTAAAAAGATATTCGAAGCAGAGAAAGGGGACTTCGATTTACTATTCGGTGCCCCAACACTCAAGAACTACCACAAAGTTGGTTCCAACATCCTAGATGGATTAAAAGACCAAGGTAAGATAAGAGTAGGGATGAGAGGAGTGACCAGACGAGGTATCAATGATCTTGAATCAGGGAGACCACAACAGGGTTCATTTAAAGACACTATATCCCGTGAAGTCCAGATAGTCGACCCTGAGATGCTGAAACTACAACGTGCCGCCAGAGAGCTCATTTATTCTCGTAGAATAGGTGTGGTGAACGAGCGTGATCGTTTGTTTGTGAAAGCAGGCTCAAAGACTTACTTCGATTCTAGAGGTAGAAAGACCCAGCAAAGCGTTATTACACGTAGAGCAGGAGGAAACTACGAACAGAATTTAGTTGATAGAGATTTCTCCGGTATGCTAAATCATGCCATGGATTTCGAATGGGAAACAGACAGCGACTTCGCTTCTTTCTTTTATGACTTAGCACACTTCCGAGACCCTCGTGGTAATGTGAAGAAGTTTGATGAGTTAAATAGTTTTCGTAAAATTATTATCCAGAGAGGAGAAGCAGGCAGTGGTTTGGTACAGTCTATTAAGTGGCACTTGGATAATGGTACATCTTGGCGTAACATAGCTCAGATCGATGGAAGAGGACGGTTGTATACCCAAGGGTACCTACATCCTGCCGGTGGTGAATTCATTCGCCCCTTCCTGAACACTAAGATTGCTAAGAACATTTCTCCCCCTGTGATGCAGGAGCTACGGGTACAATTAGGCACCCTAGTAGGGGAAGCCTCTAGCGTTTTGACCAATGAAGGACGTATGTCATCTTTCATACGGAACGAGCGAGCTTTCAGAGAAATAGGAGAGCTACTTCTCTCTAAGACGCAGAAGGACCGACGAATTCGGGAGTTTTTAGAACACCCTCTTATCCAAGGTATTGATGCAGAGGAAGTCCCTAAACTCGCAAGATTTGCTTTAGAGTACACAAGAATACATAAGCATGTAGATGGTGATTTCAATAATACTGCCCGGTTGAATACGTATAAGACACAACTAGGTAATGAGAATGATGCATCCGCATCGGGAGCCCAGCTGATAGCCTTATCTACAAGAGATAGAGCCTTGGCTAATGCTTCTAACATATTAGCGACCGATCGTAAGAATAGACTCTACGATTTGGTTGCAGAACGAACAATGTCTGATCCAGACTTTCAAAAAATAAACCCATTGGGTAATGACCTTACCTTTAGCGATATGGCTAAAGCTGCAAAGGGACAATCAATGGTTGCGTTTTACGGGGCTGGATCAGCCACACAGGCAGGGGCCATTGAGGGGAAACTCGCAAAGGTTCTTGCCTCTAAAGATTACACAGTAGTAACAGCTTCTGGTCTGAGTACATTTAACAAGTCTCTCGACAATGCCATTAAACGGGCGGTGTCAGATGACGCGGTGTCTGTGGCAGCGCAGTTGAGATCACTCAAGACAGAAGTAAACTACTCAATTAATAACAATGCTCCGATAGGGAATAGGTTGCTAGCTCACGCTAGAGACATACACCCCGACTCAGAGCTCTTTGTTCAAAAGCTGACCAATGTCAAAGGAAATATCGTAGGCCCTGCTCAATTTAGAGAAGTGGCCAAAATAATGTCGAAACACCTTAAAGATATTGCTCCTATCACGGAGAACTTCGTTTCATACTGGAAAGAAGTTGCAGATATTTACATCACAGAATCGAAGCGTGTTGATATACCTTGGGTTACTATAGATGGTAAAGTCTTGTATCAGCGATACAGGCCAACAGTTCAGGAATCAATAGAATTTCTAGATCCTGTTACTGGCCGTAGGGTTAAGAACGTATTCGAGGATACGGTAACTGATAACAAATTCTTAGGAAGGTCGTCAATTATCAATGCTCGAAGCGGTTTAGGAGTAAATGGAAATCACATGAATGATGCAACCATTGTCAGGAAGTTCCACTTGTGGGGCAAAAAGAACAATGTGAATACCGCAACAATTCACGATGGGTTTTTCACCAACCTCGCTGACTCTCTAGATGCTAAGTGGAAGCTTAGGGACATCTACGCAGAGGCAATCGAGGGTGATACGATCCTAAATACCTTGAAACAAATGAGACGTGAAGGGCTCTCTTATAGCTCTTACAATAAGCTTGTAAAGAGAGCCAAAGATTTAGGTCTCTTGAATCCAGAAAACGGCGTTACCGCCAAAGATATCCTTGCCGATATCCCAGAAGGTTGGGATTTCTACGGTATAGGACCTTAAACCACTTTACGAGGTCTGTGACCTCACCCAAACAACAAGGGCTGTGCCCCAAGGAGAATACAAATGTCCGAAGATAATAATGATAACAATTCTGATGATCAGAAACCTCAAGACCAAAATGATGAATCCAGTAGTAAAGTCAACAAAGACGAACTCGCAAAGATTGTAGAGGCGCGTGTTGCCGAAGAACTCAAAGGTATCAAGGCTAAGCTAGACAGTGCTTATGAGTCTCGTGACGAGGCAATTAAGAAGGCAGTCAGCTTTGAGGAAGAGAAAAAGCAGAATGAGATGAAACGTCTCGAAGACGAAGGTAAGCATACTGAAGTTGCTCAGATGAAGATAGCGGAACTAACTGCTAAACTCGATGAGAAAGAAAGTCAAATTACTAATCTAACCAGAGATAACGTTGTACGTGACTCCCTTAAAGGTCTAGATTTCAAAAATGATACAGCTGCGGATTTTGCATACAGAGATGTAGTGGCTCAACTAATCCAAGATGAAAATGGAAAGTGGGTACACCGCACAGGTGCTTCTGTTAAAGACTTTATCGAAAGTTTCCGAAAGGACGAGGACAAAGAATTCTTGTTTAAGCCTAAGACATCAACTGGTATTGGTCAAGATAAAGTGAACAATGCTGGTGAATTCAACACATCCAAGCCTATTACTGAAATGTCAACCGACGAACTTATGGCAGCTGCTGCTGCTGGTCAGTTTGATAGCACAGGTAATTGGGTTTAAAATTTAATTCTAGACTCTTATAAAGGAGAGTAAATAATGGCTATTTCTTCTAGTGCATTTGGCACTTTGAACAAGGCGATTTCCGCTTACACAGACGAGATGTACACCAGAGCCAAGAAGCTCGTCAGCACAGAACTTATGGGTTCTGAGGCACAAATTAACGCAACCGGCGAAGACTTTATTGGTCAGGTTCGTTTCTACAAGCCTCTTGGTGCCTACGCTGTTGGCGCAACTGGTGAAACCTCTGAAGACACAACTGGTTCTTCAAACTCCGTAGTTAACGTTGCTACTCAATCTGAAGATTACGGTCGCACGACTAACATCTCTACTGAAGTACAGACGTACATCAAAACTGTTCGTACCCACGGTGCAAACGAGTACTTGGTCCAGTCGGTTGTTTCTGGCGAAAATGGTCTTGCTAAGATCGCTCGTGATTTTTCTGAAACACGTGCAGAAGACGAAGATCAAGCTCTGCGTGCTGCTCTTGTTGGTGTCATGAACACCGAACTCAAGGTTGCTAACGACATTGGCCCCACTAACTATACCGAAGCATGGTTGGGTAACTCTGTAGATGCTGACAACAGCAAAGCCTTTGGTTATGTAGCTTCTAGTTCCGACACTGTTGGCACTGGTTCTAGCATCGAAGCCCTCGTTGACAACACTCAGTCAATCCCCGGTAAGCGAGTTGAGCACATCATCCGCGCTATGGGTGCATGGTCTGACTACAACCCTGAATTTGTATACATGGTAATTTCACCTGAAGTATACCTAGATGTTAAGGTTGCCAACTTGGTTGACGACGAGCGTGTTACTGATGGTAACGTTTCTTTCGAAACTATCCTCGGTGGTGTTGTACGTGTAATCGTGTCTCGCAACTTTGGTAACGCACTGGCTTCTGCTACTAACGCTGGTCTGAGTGGCGTTACTGCTATCGCACCTAAAGTATCATACATGATGCTGCCCGGTTCTATGTTCATGGAGCCTGTTCCTGTACCCAGCCCCGTCGCCGTTGATCGCAACGAGCACGTAGGCATGGGTTCTGGTCGCACGACTGCATGGTACCGTTGGGGCTACGTAATGCACCCCCGTGGTTACAGCTTTACAGGCACACAGACTGCCTTTGCAACTAACGTTTCACTTGCTGGTACTGTAGGTACACCTACATGGTCTCGTAAGGTTGATGCTCTTAATTTGGGTATTCTGCCAATTTTCCACGCTTAATCATTAAAGAGGTAACTGCTAATGGCACTAGTTAAAGGTACTAATTCTTATGTCACTCTAAACGAAGCTGACAGTTACTTCGATGATCGATTAGACGCTAGCGCTTGGGACGATGCTTCTGCCTTTAACAGAGAGCAAGCACTTGTCACAGCGACAAATATGCTAGAAGACAAAGAGTGGCTTGGTGTTTCAGTTTCTGGGACTCAAGTCCTTGCCTTCCCACGGTCAGGTTCCTTCACGGATCCTAGTCGCGGGTACAGGCAGGTATTCACAAATGATTATTCGTTTGTTGCTACTGATGAAGTAGATACAACTCTTAATCGTGATATCCGACTTCTACGTAAAGCTTGCTTTGAGTTGGCTTACCACTTGTTGAACAACGAGGGTTTAACTGATGGTACTGGAACAGTAGAAAGCTTAAAGGTGGGTCCTATTGAACTCACTGAAGTGAAGAACGCAAGCACTACATCCAGTACGGTTAATAAAGTTATACGAACAATGATAAGGAATAGTAATAGATACTGGCGGGGGTGGTAATTATGTCTCTACGTAATAAGATCACTAAAGCCGTAGATACTGCCTTTGCGAAGGTAGGGGATTTGTCTGAGACAGTAACTCTCACACAAATAACAGGGGAAACTTATGACTTCACCACAGGCACGAAGACAAGCACTGCTACAGCAAGTTCAGTAACTGCAATTGTCGTCTCTATTGAGATTGATCCTAATGCAGAGTTCATCGGAGCTCCCAAGAAAGAGGTTTATGTGAAAGAGGCGGAATTGCCTAATCCTAAACTCTACGATACAGTAACTATTAGTTCAGTAGATCATTCCATTTTATCAATTCGGCAAGACATTGGTCTTGTAACCCTTTTAGTAACGGAGGGATCAAATGAGTAAATACGCAGACTTAATATCTGATGTGGAAGGAGTCTTTGGCACAACTGCTTGGACTACTACCGGTATTAACACATTCCCTTCTAATTTCATTGTCCCCTCAACTATCGATGAATTCGTTAAGATTGAACTGGTGCCTTTGGGCCCAGATCAAGACTATGCTAGATTCGGTTTAGATGGTATTGTGATCATACAAGTGTATATAACAGCTAACCAAGGTATCCGGCGTCTAATGGAAATTGCAGACTTACTCGACGGCTTACTACAAAATGTGTCTCTCAACAATGGAACCAAGACCGAGTCGTCTTCCTTTCAAGTTCTGGGACAGGACAAGGATAATCCTAACCTTTATCGAGGCGATTATTCTGTCAACTTTAAATTCTACAATTAAGAGGTTTATTAACCATGGCTCATATTCAGTCTATCGGTGCGTCAAAGTTTACTGCTTTGGACTACGTACCAAATACAGGAGCATCGTCTGCGAGTACAGCAGGGGCGCTTCATTCCTTGTTTGTTTCAAACAGTGCTACTATCTTGGCAACAGACACCCCAACCGATGAAACTAACGAAGTTGCTGTTGTTCACGTTGGTAACGTTCGGGAATTCCCTTCAATGGGTGCTCCTTCTAACATCGTAAACGTCCCTGTTTACGGCCAAGCAACGTCATCTCAGGTTTCTGGTCAAGCAGATGCTCCTTCACTGGAGTTCTCTTTGAACTATGTACCCTCAGACCACGCTGCACTTGACGCTCTGCGTAAAGCTGCTACTCGCTTGTGTTTCCGTGTTCGCATTGCTGATGCTGATCTGTCGGTCGACGGTTCTGGTATTTATACTGCGGATCAATTAGATTCGTTTGCTGACTTCTATTTCTTTGGAACTATTGCTTCTTTTGAAATCACTCCCGGACTCACAGATGCTATGCAAGCGTCTATGACTCTGACGATTGAAGGTTCCTTTTCTGGTCCTTTCAGTCTTGTTGCGGGTACAGGCACTTCTACGTACGCTCTCCCTGCATAATAAGATACAGTAAAAGGGGTCCACCCGGGCCCCCGATACTTTTATACAAATATATACGCCGCTATAGCTCAGTTGGTAGAGCGCCTCACTTGTAATGAGGATGTCCCGAGTTCGACTCTTGGTGGTGGCACCAATTTTAGGATAGTATAACAATGGAAAATACCCCATTTGATAAGTCGTTCGTGTTACAAACCACGCTACGAAACATGAAAAAAGACATTGATTTCAGTTCACGAAAGACCTTTGATCGATACAAGGACTTCAATGATGAAGAAAACGTAGCAGATTCAGAGAAGCGTAAAGAGATTTTCGAAACTCTCGACGTACTGAACAAGATGCATAAGCTATTAGATGAATTTCAATCAAACAACTCACATCTATTTGAGAAATAAGGATTACATAATATGAAGAAATTTGTAGGAAAAGAAAAACTAGACTCTGTCCCTTTCATGGACGGTGAAGTAAAAGTACGTATGCTTACTGTTGGCCAAGCCAAAGAAATTGAAGCAAAGCGTAAAGAACTGATGAACGTTAAAAAAGGTGAAGAGGTAGATAATCTTGAGCTACTTCGCTTTGTTATTCGCCTCTGTGTTGTCGATGCTCAGGACATGTCGGAAGAAGACTTTGAGTCTCTGCCAATCATGGAGCTAACAAAGCTCACTGAGAAGATCATGTCTCTATCAGGTGTAGATGAGGGAAACGAATAAGTCCCAGTGATCTATGGCTATATGATTTAGCCTTTCACCTCGGGACACCAGTTTACAAGATTGAAGAAGATATGCCTGCATCAGAGTTACAGATGTGGGCACAGTATCTTGAAGCCAGACCTATTGGTTGGAAAGAAGACTTGAGAGCTTCTTATCAGTTAAGAGCTGCTGGCATGAAGAAATCAGGCGAGGATATATTCCAGTCACTTTCACAAATGAAAAAGTGGGATAGAGACGTCGCAGAAGAAGATAAAATGAGAGCCTCATTGTCTAGATCCGTATTTGGAGCTATGCTTGAAGGCGCATCACCAAAGAGGTAAGCTATGGCTGCTAGTGTAAAGATCAATATCAAAGGTATTGACAAAGAATTCGGGAAAGCGGAGAGTGAGTTAGTACGTCTTATAAATCAAGCTCAACGCGCAGCTGTGTTCTCTGCTTTAAACGAGCTACGCTATACTACCCCTGTTGATACAGGAAGAGCGAGAAATTCTTGGACTGCTAATAAAAGTGGTTCCTTTGTAGACTCTCTGGATGGTAGTCGCGGGGTAACATTCTTGGGCCCAATACCACCATCAACAATAGAAAAATTATACATTACAAACGGAACTCCATATATTAGAGACCTTAATGCGGGTAGCTCTCAACAAGCTGCTCCCCGATTTATCGAGAAGGCTCTGAACAAATTTTTTAATTTTACAGCTGGCACTGTGAAGTTCACTTAATGAAACTTACCCTTGATGGTGATTCCCGGATAATTCGGGTGTCTTAACCGTCAGGGGTATTTTTTACTCAAAACTATTTAACAACGTTTGAACAAACGTAGGAGGTGACCCATCGCTATAGAGATTGAAGTCAATTCGAACTCCAGACAAGCCAGAGCAGATCTCGCGAAACTCAACAAATCGGTTGATAATATATCAGCAACCACAAGTAGGGTTGCCTCCTCTGTCCAACGGGCAGTAGGAATTATAGGCACGGGATTAGGCGCTGCTTTTGCTCTAAAGGGTGTTGCTAAGGCAGCAGATACTTTTACAAACATAGAAAACCGTATTGCATTGGTTACGGGGAGAACACAAGAACTCTCCACCACATTTAACTCTCTACAGAAAACAGCACTAAGATCACGAGGCTCCATTGGTACTCTGTCAGACCTTTATAACCGACTAGGTAGGTCCACAAAGGATCTTAGTGTAAGTAACGAAGATCTGCTGCAAGTAACAGAGTCAATTCAGAAAGCTATTGTCATCTCTGGTGCTGACGCATCATCTGCAAACGCGGCTATTGTTCAGCTTGGTCAAGGTTTGGCCTCTGGGCAGCTCCGTGGAGAAGAACTTAACTCCGTACTAGAACAAACACCAAGAGTAGCAGCAGCACTGGCCAAGGAACTAGGAGTCGGGGTAGGGGGTCTAAGGGCATTAGCTCAGGAAGGTAAGATCACCTCCGAGGTTGTTATTGATGCCTTCCGTAACCAGCGTGCAGAGATCGATAAAGAATTTGCCGCAATGGACGCCACCTTCTCACAAGGTTCTACCCAAGCGGGTGAAGGTATGAGCTTTGTTGTATCAGAATTCGTTAAAGGGACGGGAGCTACTTCTGTCATAACTGAAGGTTTGTTTTCTTTAGCAAACAGGTTACAGGCGCTGGGACCAGTTGCGAGAAGCACAGGAGCCGCTCTAAGTTCCTTATTCTCTTTTGATTTTAGTAGGTTCATAAACCCAATATTAATAGCCTCCATAAAGGAGCTAGTAGAGTCGTTTTTAAACTTAGGTAGCGCCACTGTACGGCTGTTATCAGCCGGTGTATCCCGAGTGTTTCCTTTATCCTTTCTGTTGAGGGTGCAAGAACTCGCGTCCTCTTTTCAGATAATTTCCCGAAAAATAGCCCCTACACTAGCACGTGTGTTTTTCACCTTGTCAAACACTGTTGACAATTTAGCATTCTTCTTAGACATAGCCGCTAACGCATTAGAAAGGTCTTTTCTAAATAAGGCTGTAAGAAGTAGCTTGCTCTCCCTCAACAGTGTTGTGCTTGGGGTTGGTGTAAGCCTAGCGGTGCTGGGAGCTAATACAAGAGCTTTTGCCTCTCAGTTGAGCGCGGGATTAAGTGACAGAATAAGATCCCTAGCAGTCAACCTTTCCTTTGTGTTTTTTCAAATAAAGAACCTAGGTAAAGAATTATCAGGAAGTTCTGTATTCTCTTATATTGCCCAAGCGGCGACCGCTGCTGTACTATCTACAACCGCTATGGTTGCAGCTCTTGCTGTGCTAACATACCCTATCAAAAAGGCAGCTAAGTCTATTAGTGGTTTGTTTACTACCGTATCGAATTTATTCCAATCTGGCATATCGAAAGGAGTGTCAGTCCTTACTAAAGGGTTAAATGCCCTGTTCTCTATCAGTCCTGCTGATCTGGTCGAAGGTGTGTTTAGTCTATTCCAGAGTATTGGTGGGCTAAGCCTCAATCGTGTTCGACTAGTAGAGCAACTGGGAGAGGCTATAGGTGACTTTTCCAAGTCAATATCTAACGCATTGGCTCCTGTGATTAATTTCGGAAAAAGAGTACTTGGTATATTCCAAGAGATGTATGTAAAGATTGTGGGCTCTTCTTATTGGCCCGATACCATAAGAGGCGTCATCGATTGGTCCAAGAATCTAGTGACAAAAGGGCTAAGGCACGTTAAACTTTTTGGTAAGGAAGTAGTTGGCGTATTTAGAAGTATGTTCAACAGTATAAAATTCTTCGTATTCAACGGCATGAAGAATAGCAGGGAGTTCTTTGAGGAACTAACAGATGGCTCCTCTGGCTTTATGAGGGCATTTGCTAGGATGAGAAATGCGCTCAGAACAGGAGTAGCGATAGCAGTTGAACTCATACCTTCAGGCCTAGGTGCAGTACAAATAAGCGCTGCTAGTGTCTTTGTCGCTTTCAGTGGGGCTTTCAGTAAAGCTATATCCTTCTTCCAGAAGGAGTTACCTCTTGCTTTCGACATTGCTTCTGGCCTAGCCTTGAGCCTCTTTGTTAAAAAGTTTGGGGGAGGCCTCGGGTTCATAGGGGTTACTCTTGGTAACGTATTGGCCTCAGGTGTAGACCCTGAGAAGCTGATCACAACTCTAGACAGTGCAGTTAAGTTCCTAGCCAACGCGCTGGGTCGGGCTGCAGGTGCTTTTGTCGCAAATCTTGACAAACTTATTCTTGGAATTATAGCCAGTATAATAAAAGCTGCTGCGGAGTTTGGTAGAGCATTCCTCGACCAATTAGGTATAATCGGTGATGTTATACAAGTCATATTCCGTAGCCTTGGTGAAGTAATTGTTGGGGGCATAGTAGGTTCCTTCGTAATCAGCAAGTTCAGTAAGTTCTTATTTGGCTGGAACACGGAAGCCAAGAAGGCAGGAGAAGCAGCTTCATCTTCTTTATTTACAGCCCTACAAGGCAAATTCAAAAAGTTAAGTAAAGAAGGGGGACTCCTTGGTGTTCTAGCTGCTAAACTGAAAGACCTGTCCAACTTTGACCTTGCGGGTAGATTTGGAAGTGGAGCCGGAGTTGGAGGTTTTAGTAACAAGCTGAAAGCTCTATTAGGTATTACTGACAAATCCAAGGCCTCCTTCAAAGAGGCAGCTAAGCAGCTTAAGTTGTGGGTTAAATTCCAAATTCCAGCAATTAAGGCTGTCATCGCAGATACTATTGCCAAATGGTCTAATGTTACTGCAACAACTGCAAGCACTGCAGCTAATACTGCAAATGCCTTTAGCTTTACTGCCCTAGCTACTTCTATCAAGGGTGCGATAGCCTCTTTGATAAACTTCTCTAAGGCACAAATAGCAGCTATTGCAAGCTCATCGGGGCTAGGTAAGAACATCAAGAATATTGTTCCTACTTTATTGGGGCTAGGTAAGAACGTCAAGAATCTTGTTCCTACTTTTGCAAGGGTGTTCACCACTGTAGCAGGAGGATTAAGGACCGCACTTAAGCTGGTTCCCGGCTTCGGTAAAGCGATAGCCATTGCTGTTGGAGCTGCTACGTTCTTATTTTCGAATTCATCTAAGGCTGCTTCCACCTCTATCCGTGAGATGGAAAAGACTACAGGAAAGGCAGTTAGTCTAGGTGATATAATTGGTATTACATTTGGCAAAACATACGAAACTAATGTTAAGGTTGAACTAGAGGAGCAAACGTTAGCTGATTCTCTCGATCTTGTTGAACAGTTTGAGGAGAGACTAGCTAGAGTCGCGCTAGGGTTACCCGCTGATGGTTCTATAGCCATCTTAGAGTGGTTTACAGACCCTATTGACTCTGCTACACTGGCTCTTGGTAACCTCAAATTCTTTGCCATAGAAACCTTTACTGAGATTGGAATCAGCCTTACCAATGCCCGTGGTAAACTACGTAATATATTCAAGGACGTAATCAACTCTCGGGAAGTGCAGGCTGTTGCTGGTGCTATAAATAGCGGGTTTCAGCAAGTTGGGCTAAACGCCCCGATAGATCTCAAGCCAAATCTCACAGACTTCGTTCCAGACACTCGTTCTGCTATAAATAAACTCGTTGATGATCTTAACGCTGGTGAGAATATAATAGACCTAGGTATAGACCTAGCTAATCCAGACGATATCGGTGCGGAGGGTTTCTTAGGTCAGGAGTTCATACAGAATCTAAACGAGACTGCTGTAGAATACCAGATATTGACTAAGAATCTTCAAGACGCTATAGGGGATGATATTGATAACCCAGTCAATATTGCCGAACTAGAGAAGTCTGTTGCAATCAAAGAGCAGCAGCTTAAACTCCTAAACTTAGAAGGAAGATCCCTGATAAATGTTGGGAAGTTTCTGGAAGAGATCAACGAGCAACGAAAGTCGTCAAGGGATCTAATTGAAGGTTCTTCAAAACTCTTGGGTGGTGAAGTACTGCAAATTAAATCTCAAGCTGATTTCTTACGTTTAAATTCTGAAGAACAGGAAAATTATAACGGTCTTGTTGCGAAGTCTTTGGGCTACATAGAAGCCATTAAGGTTGCTTTCTCTGATAGCTCACTATCACCCAAAGAGCAAGCGGATATCGTCGCTAAGCAGCTTAAAGACTACGATAAGTCCCTCAAAGCTATTAAGAAGATAGGTGTTGAGATAGCAAAGATAAGCAAGTTTGACTTAGCTGCTTCTTTGAACTTCTCTATACCTAAATTCCAGCTGTTGTCCGACGCTGACCAAAAAGCGGTGGTTACCGCTCAACAAAAAGTAGAAGATCTTCGTCGTGCTATTGGGGAGGCTAAGAAACTTGGGAATGATGGGCTCATTCAGCAAGAAGTTATACAACTACAACTTGATGCTGCTGAGAGGGCTGCAGAAGCTACCGGAAGGAGACTTCAGAGATCCCTGCTGACTCCTATGGAAGGGATTATTGCCTCTCTAAGTGATGCTGGCATCTCCACAAGCCTTGCTGAAATTGCCTCTGTAAGTGGAGAAGCTCGAACTAGCCTGATCGAGAACGCCAACGCATTGGCCTCGCTAGGTAAGGAGTTGGATGAAGTTAAGCTAACTGATCCTGCTGCAAGACAACGACTCACACAAGCTATTCAAGAGTTAGGCGCGACGGTACAAGAGGATCTAACCACTGCTTTGAAGGAGATGGATCTAACTGCATTTGATGCAGCTCTGGCTCCATTTAAGGATATTGGTGCAAACATTGACACTGATGCTTTCAAAGAGTTGAGTGCCACAATAAGTTCTGATATCCTGACCCAAGCCAAAGTACTCGGTGAAGAGTATGAGACTATCAACAACAGGTTCTTGGATGGTAACTTAAAAGGTCAAAAGCTACTTACTGCGGTTGCAGAGTTTAACTTCAAGGTTTTCGAGCTCCAAGAGCAAGCTAGGAAGGCACAGGAAGATGCACTACGGGCCAGAGATACAGCTGAAGATATAGCTAGTGGTCTGTCCCAAGGTATCATGAATGTCCTTCGCGGTGAGAAATCGGTCGGTGAGTTGTTGCAAGAGATTATCCTCAACTCTATAGTTAATGGCTTCCAAGCACGTATGACCTCTTTCTTCACAGGTACATTTGAGACTATTCTGGAAAAAAGTAAAGGATTACTAGGATTACTAGGAGGTCCTAGTAATGCTGAGAAAGATGCTCTTGAAGCTAAAGGCAGTAAACTCCTCAAGGGTAAAGAGGACCTATCTGGCTCAGGTGAAACTCCTAAGATATCCGGGGTTGATGTTGAAGTCGGAGAAGGATTAGAAGAAGGGGCTGAAGCAGCCACTGGACCTTGGACTACTATGTTCGACAGGTTCAAAGGTGGATTCGGTGATCTTCTCTCTGGGAACCTTGGTGGGCTCAAAGACATATTCGGTAGTCTTGGTTCTATGCTTGGGGGCCTTTTCAGTGGCGGCGGAGGAGGCGGTGGTCTCTTTGGTGCTATTGGGGGCATAGCGGGAATGTTCTTCCACGATGGGGGTATTGTCCCTGACGGTGGAGGCTACCACAAACTCAATGGTGGTGAGATGATCCTCTCGGAGGCTCAACAAATGGAGTTGTTTTCTTCTGCTAAGGGGGGCAAAAAGTCTGAGGGTACTAATCAACAGAGTATTGCAATCAACATTAACGGTGATATTTCTCGCCAAACTAAGAAAGAAATAGTCGGTATGCTACCAACAATTGCAACCGGTGTCAATCAATTTAACAGGGAGAACGGGTAATGTCAACTTACCAGTTTCAGGGGCACGATATAGTAGCCCCTTTTAGGCTTTCTTCTAACGAGCCTGTATTCTCGTCTGACTCTGTATCACTTAAGGTACGAAGGGTCAGGCAGGGTGCTCAACGTTGGGAGTTGGAGTTTGGGTTGATCCTTCAGGATTCTTCAAGCTTTATAGCTGATTCGGTTAGTACATTCCACGATGCTCAAACTATGGAGATGCCCCAGCTTAATGTTCGGGGCACGACCATTAGCCAAGGTACTTCTACGGTACCTGTGACGGTTAACGGCTTTCATTCCGCTGGTGAAACGGAGGTTGCCCTCGCCAGCGCTAATGGGACTATAGCCAAGGGTCGATTCATTAAATTTGCTAATCACGACAAACTATATTTGGTAACTGCACTCTATTCTGGAACGGGGGATATTTCGATATATCCCGCTCTGGTATCGAATGTACCAACTGCAACAGCTTTCTTATACAGGGACTCCGGTGACAGTATTACATTTACTGCTTACAGGGATATTTCTAATGTACAAGGAATTACATTTACGGATGGCATCCTCTCGGATGCTGGAACCATTAACCTAATAGAGGCTTTATAATGAAAAATACGCCAAGCGCAATTACTTCTGCACTAGCCTCCGATTTGGTAGAACCTTATTTAGTGGTAGATATGGAATTTTCTTCGGGCACGGTTAGCTTGACTAACTTGCCCTATGATGTAGTGATCGGTGCGGTTACGTATACTTCTGACGGGGGGTTAACTAAGTTAGCTCCTCCTCAGTTGACTAACGTAGCTGATCGAGAAGTATATCGTATAGAGTTGGTAGATATGGCTAACGAATTCCAGTCTTACTTCAACGATAATGCTGTCGGAACAGATGTTACTGTTCGATTAGGCATCGAAGGAAATACTACAGATTTAGATATACTATATAAAGGAAGAATCGATACTGTTCAGCTAGAGACTAACCCTGAGGAAGGTACTAAGCTAGCAGTAATTGAGTGTTCTTCTCCATTCGGAGCATTAGATAGGACGTCAGAAAGATTGACTACTCCTACTCACCAAAAACAAATAAACCCGTCAGACACTTGTTTTGATAATATTTACAAGAATACTGATGCAGTTTCACTTAGATGGGGTAAAAGACCATGATTGTAGCAATTATAGCGGCAGTCATCTCTGTTGTGTCCTCTGTTGTCACGATGAGGAAACAGAAGAGGGCGCAAGCTAAAGCTGAAAGAGAAGCTGACAAGAAAAGAGGTTTTCAACTCACAGTCAAAGGTGAGCCAAGCGCTGTACCTATTGTATATGGGAGACAGGTGCTCGGCGGTGTACTGGCGGATGTCCGTACGGAACACGACTATGTATATAACGCCACCACCGGGGCCCAGCGTACATTTGCTATTGGGGATAATCAGGCCCTTGGTATAGATACTGGTTATAAGGCTAAGAAAGAACGGAACCGATTCCTAATTACTCAATTCGCCATATGTGAAGGAGATATTGAAGAGATTGTTGATATCGAGGTCGATGGCGTTGCTTATAACGATAAAGAATTTGATAAAGATGGCGGTGGTCACCGGATAGCTGTTTACAATGAAGGAGGGACAGCGTGCCCTCTAGCTACCGCTAACAACCTCCCTTCTACGAACACCTTTGATGAACTGTCATTTGCCACTGGTGTATTCTGGCTGAATCACGAAGACCCTCAGTACTACCAAATACCAGATATGACTTTCTATGTTAAAGGAAAGATTATTGCTGACATCATTGATAATGGTGGTGGCAGTTACACATACACACGGGGTGCAAACACACTGTATTCCAATAACCCCGCTTTGGTCCTTATTGACTATCTTACTGGCCCTTATGGTATGGACCTAGCAGTAAGTGATCTGGACTTGGCAAGTTTCTTTGCTGCCAAAGTAACTTGTGATCAAACAGTTAACCCTGCTCTGGGGCTCGGAGATATTCAGCGTCAAGGAAAGGTATGGTCAGGTAATACACAGGGCCAAAACTCTCTAATTGTACACACGCAGTTCGGAGAGGCTTATCTAAGATTTTCTAATACAATTATCGGAACAATTGACTTGGATGCATTGTCTACCTCTCTAGCATTAGGAGGTGGGTATAGCGGTGTAGTTCCTAGTTCTGAGGGTGGGGCGTACATAGCAAACTTTGGCTCCGCAACATTCGATGGTACCGATATTCAAGTACCTTTAGCTGATGTAACACCTATACAAGGCGCAGCAACAATAGATTCCTCGACTGTCATAGAGTCTTACGATTTCGGACAGTTATCAAACATCTTCACAACCAACGCTGATTCTTTGCCTTTGTATGAGTGTAATATCGCGTTAGACCCGAGTGACCCTGTTAAAAACAACGTCCAGTCTATCTTGAACTCAATGCCCTCGGCCTACCTTATTTGGTCAGAAGGGACGTTCAAGCTGAACATGTCTTATTTCGATGATCAGACTGCTCTCAAAGCCGCCGCTGCAGCTACTCTAGTTGTAACGGATGAAATGTTAGCAAGGTCATCAATCAAAGCAATATACCCTACTGCCGATTCCAAGCTTAACTCTGCTAGTATGCGTTTTCTCAATGAACAAGAAGACTTTGCATCTGCAACAGTAACATGGCCAACAAAAGGGAGTGCGGTACACCTGACTTACCTCGCTGAAGACAACGAGGTGGTACTTAACACATTCCTGAATGGTGATGGGATATCTGACCCTTACCACGCTACCGCATACTGTGAACAAACAGTAAGAGAGTCGCGTAGGGCTACCCAATATGAGTTCGAAATGTACTCTGATGGGTACTCTTTGGAACCGGGAGATGTAATACGACTAAACAGTGAGATAAACAACATCACTAGTGTTGACGATGTCATGAGGGTGGAACGAGTAGAGTTACTAGAGAATCTGAATGTCAGGGTATCTGCTACCTTGATTAATGCCTCTGACCTAGCTTGGAACACTGACGATGAGATGTTGAGCGATGTATTGTTCAGGAACACTTTTGAAGTATTCCCAGTAGATATACTTAACGCTGAGATTGCAGAATTGGATCTTAGTGATCCAACTGTATACGGCTACCGCGCTAATAACGACGGACACTATATATTTCTCCGCTGGGGTACTAGTGACTCTAGCGGCACGGATGGCTACGAGATAGAGTACGCTGAGACTAACAGCACAGATGACGAAGACTGGACCTTAGCGGGTACTACTCGTAATGAGCACTTCAATTTGTTTGTAGGTAATCCTATAGGAAACATTTATGTTCGTGTTAGGACACTTACAGCAACAGGTCGTAGGTCTGTACCTTCCGACGTTATGGGTCCAATTGACCTTAGCCTAACTGTTGCTGTTTCTACTCGGTCAGTAAACCTATATAAAGCTAACGATTCTTCTATAGACACCCCCACGGCGGGGACCTTTGTGGATCCTTTAGATAGCATGGAAGCTGGGTGGTCTTATTCAGTTCCTTCTCTCACTACAGATGGTGATGAAGTCTATGTCATTACCCGAACACTCACTAGTGATGGTCTAACCCCTCAAGATGCCAGCTGGAGCACTCCTGCTCTGTATGCTGTAAGGACAGATGGGGTTACAGGCCCTGCCGGTGATACTGGACAAGGTTATAGACAACCTAGTATTTACAGGTTGAACTCCAGTGTTATAAGCTCAACTTCAGGTACATATGCTGATCCATTGGCAGGCAATACTTCGTGGTCTTACTCAGTCCCTACCCTATCTAGTGATCTTGATGAAATCTATGTGAGTACACGTATTTTCACTAGTGATGGTCTAGCTCCTCAAGAAGGGAGTTGGTCTACGCCAGCAATATATGCTATACGTGTTGATGGGTCCACGGGTGCTAGTGGACAGGCTGTTAGAACAGTAAATGTTTATAAAGCTAATGATTCTACTATGGATACCCCTACAGCGGGAACCTTTGCAAACCCTATAGATAGTATGGAAGCAGGTTGGACCTACAGCGTTCCAGCCTTGACTGTTGATGGAGATGAAGTCTACGTCAGCACTCGTACATTCACAAATGATGGTCTATTTCCACAAGATGCTAGCTGGGACACCCCCACCTTGTATGCGATAAGGACCGATGGGGTTACAGGCCCTGCTGGTGATGCTGGACAAGGGTATAGACAACCTAGTATTTACAGATTAAACTCTAGCTCTATAAATGCAGGCTCAGGGACATACAATGATCCTCTGTCTGGGAATGGTATGTGGTCCTACTCAGTTCCTAGTATAACCAGTGACCTTGATGAGATTTATGTCTCTACAAGAATCTTCACTAGTGATGGACTAGCACCTCAAGAAGCTAGTTGGTCTACTCCCGCAATATATGCTATACGTGTTGATGGGTCCACAGGTGCTAGTGGTCAGGCTGTTAGAACAGTAAATGTTTATAAAGCTAATGATTCTACTATGGGTACCCCTACAGCGGGAACCTTTGCAAACCCTATAGATAGTATGGAAGCTGGGTGGTCTTATTCAGTTCCTTCTCTCACTACAGATGGTGATGAAGTCTACGTCAGCACTCGTACATTCACAAATGATGGTCTATCTCCACAAGATGCTAGCTGGGACACGCCCACCTTGTATGCTGTAAGGACAGACGGTGTTACAGGCCCTGCCGGTGATACTGGACAAGGTTATAGACAACCTAGTATTTACAGATTAAACTCTAGTACTATAGTTTCGGGGAATGGTACGTATGATGATCCTTTGTCGGGTAATAGCTCTTGGTCCTACTCAGTTCCTAGTATAACTAATGACCTTGATGAGATTTATGTCTCTACAAGAATCTTCACTAGTGATGGACTAGCACCCCAAGAAGCTAGTTGGTCTACTCCCGCAATATATGCTATACGTGTAGACGGTGCCATAGGGCAAGCTACTCGTTCGGTAAGCTTATATAAAGCCAACGATTCTAGTATCGGAACTCCAACAGCGGGAACCTTTGCAAACCCTCTAGATAGTATGGAAGCTGGGTGGTCTTACTCAGTTCCTTCTCTCACTACAGATGGCGATGAAGTTTATATTATCACCCGTACATTCACTAGTGATGGCCTAGCTCCACAAGACGCGAGCTGGAGCACCCCAGCAGTATATGCTATACGTGTAGATGGTGTCACAGGTGCTACTGGTGATGCTGGACAAGGTTATAGACAACCTAGTATATATAGGTTAAATTCTAGTACTATAGTTTTGGGGAATGGTACGTATGCTGATCCTTTGTCGGGTAATAGCTCTTGGTCGTATGCAGTCCCTACTATAACTAATGACCTTGATGAGATTTATGTCTCTACAAGAATCTTCACTAGTGATGGCTTAGCACCTCAAGAAGCTAGTTGGTCTGCACCCGCAGTATATGCTATCCGTGTTGATGGGGATACAGGTGCCACAGGAGCTACAGGTGACACAGGCGCTACAGGACCTGATGGACGCCCCGGGTTACCGGGTGCAGGTATACTGCTGGAATATGATGATCTCCAAGGCCCCTTAGTTAACACTGGTAGTGGACAATACAATCTGTGGTCAACAATAGAAGGTGATGGCACTACCGTGTGGTCCCGAATAGCTTCTTCTGACATCGAGTCAATCAATCTAACAAAGATAGACAGTTCTGGTGCTAATAAAGAGAACGAGCTCAATTCTGTACGTGTGGGAGACCACATAACCTTTTATGTGTCTTCAGGGAAATGGGTTGACTATGCGGTCACTGAGGTCTCACGAACTGGTGATGCTTTCTTGTATGAAGTTGAATATGTTGAACATGACGATACAGACGGAACATCTAACATTGATGCTAATCCAAATTTCAATATCACCTTCAGATTTTCTCGACCAGAGCCCGGTACAGGGAATCAGGCTGAGATCTACGGGTTTAACCCTTCTTTTGAAGCGTGGTTTACTGGTGAAACATATCCAGAGGCTTGGCTTCAGTATGCGAGTACTCCTAATAAGATAACCAGTGAAGTCACCCAAGGCAAGAATGCTGTAGGGTTTACTGTAGGTTGGGGTACTGACGCTGGTATCTACCAGAGTAATCCCATTAACTACCACATAGACTCCGCCGTAATCGGTAGTATTGATGTGTATATTAGTACCTTCACTGGTGGAGGTTCCCCCGGTCTAATGATAGACTTAGTGGATGGCACATCTTACCACAGGCACAGAGTCCCTGCTGATACCTCGATTGTAGGGTCGTGGCAGACCATCAATTTTGCGACTTCTAAGAACCTTTCCAATGGCACAAGTGTAGGTACTCCTACAGCTTATGATATATTGCGTGTTTACGTGATGGGGTCAGATTCTGACATGTCGGGAGGCAGGTTCCGGGGTACAGTTTACTTTGATAATTTAAGATTAGAAGTAGTGAGCCCCAACGTTGCAGAAGCAGTTGCTGGTGCAAATGGAAATATTTTTGGTGAAGATGGTGCTAATCTGGAGGATATAGACCTTCGGAATGACCAAGCCGTACTTAACATGCTTAACGCTGTTAACATAAACCCATCAATGGGTCAAGGGTCTACCCACGGTTCCTTTGTTGGTCCTCTGGGATATGCAACTAACTCCCCGGGAACTTGGCCATTGTATGTTAGTGGGACTAAAGATCTGTTGTTAATATCTTCTAATGTCACTTTGAATGCTGCGGCAATTAAGACTAAACCGGGAGTACGGTACGAGGTAAGTGCCCTCGTCAGTAGCCATAATGGTACTAGTTTTAATATAGATCTCAGAGCAGAGGAGTACAACTCTGTAGAGCTAGACTATCAGGACTATTTCATTGGGAGTACCAATGTTGATGCCAATAACATGGCGGGAAGGGACGGTTTTGTCGTGATATCTGATGACCATACTATACCTACTTCAGGTTATGAATTGGTCACAGGTATATACACCCCACAACCGGGGTGTGAGTGGTTCTCTCCCTCTCTATATGCTAATGGAACAGGAAACCCTTTCAGGGTAGACTGGTTTATAGTAAGAGAAGTAGGTTCGGCTAGTGTTGATTTCGGTGGGTTGGTACATAATAGTTTCTTTAATAACATAGATTCTTCTGATGGAACTCCTGCTGGGTGGTACCTGACTAACAGTACAATGGCTTTATTAAGTTATGCAGACGTAACTTCAAGCACATGCCGTGTAGATGGTGTTACAGATAACTATGTAACGCTGGTTTCTACTGCAATACCAATTAACCCAAATACTACGTATAAAATCAGAGTAAAAGTCCGAGCTACTAATACTACGACAGCAAACACCTTCTTTATTAGACCTGTTGAAAGGGACACAGACCTTAACATAGGTAAAGTCGCTATAAGAAGGACAAGTGATGCTGACACTCCTGATGGGAAACATAAGTATTATACTGACGACTCAACTAGGGAAGATGCCTCTTGGGGTCCCGTAGAGCTTATTGGGTCTAGTACTTGGGAAGTCCACGAGATGACCTATACCCCAACTTCAACTGCTAAATGGATGTCCATTAATTTATTGTGTTGGGATTCGGCTAAAGGTTACTTTGACTTTGAGTATGTAACAATGGAGTCTAGGTCAACCGAGGGGGCTGATTGGGATACAAACGTAGACAACCTTCCTACAAACCTAGATAATTTGACAGGTAGTGAGGACATTCTCAACTCGGACATCGACACCCACTTAATTGCCGACAATCCGGTTACTGTATGGGTGACCAATGACGGTTCTAACTATACACCTTCGATCCCCGAAACGTCTACTGACACCCAAGATGTCGTGATTCAGGCCATTGCAAACGGGGTGATCTCATCAGTGACTTGGAGGTGGACGGCAACGAACAACCCTGCTAGTAATGTCGATACTGTTGCAGGAGCGTTTACAGGCACCTCTACAGGCTGGACAGCAGGGACAGTTAATGGATCAGGGACTCGCTATGCTGATGTTACAATAACACATACAGCTAGTGGTGAAACAATATGGCTTAATGGGAACGTAGTTAACATAACAGTAACGGCAGGAAAATAATGATAGAATCAAGAAACTACAGATTGCGACCTATAGAAATTTCAGACAGAGATTTTGTTATTGAAACCATGCTAGACTTCCCTGTCACGACTATGACATACGCCTCTGCTATGAATGAATTTAGCAACATGGAGTATGTGAGTCGGGGTTTTAGAGAGGAAGATGTAATGACTCATACGGAAGTTACTATGATCCTTGAGCATGCAGGGGTTCCCGTTGGTTTACGGGTTTCCCGGTTCACAGAGGGTGTTGTAGAAATTGCTATTGTGGCGAGGCACCCTTCTCATAGAGGGGCGGATCATGGTAAAGCCGATAACTTCCTACATGGTTGGTGGTATTTTGAGGCACTGAACTGTACAAGTTGTTGGTTCGAAACTATAGATGATGTCTCCGTTAATAGTCTTGTGAGTAAATGGCGAGAGAAGGCGGTCACTGAAGAGTGGACCCGTCCTAGTCGGTTTGATAAAGAAAATACTCTAAGATCAGGAACAATATTACCTGATGAGTATCGCGAATTAAAAGCGGAGTCTCCCGAGTGGAAACAAGAAATAACTGAGCAGACAGCTCCCATCCGTCGAGGTTCCGGCGTTTCTATTAACAAACCTAACCCTGCTTCCTCTTAAAAACCTCTTATAAATCAACATCTTATAATTGATCTCTTTATAGGATAGTGGACTCTTTGTTATATCATTGAGGGGACCCCCATTAAGGGTCCCTAATGAT
>Ga0070747_1000268_pt1 | contig 26689 bp, 27 predicted proteins | sample VirMetDEL_Mar_31_FD_77321 | JGI IMG/M metagenome (GOLD analysis project Ga0070747, IMG submission 77321) | Aqueous microbial communities from the Delaware River and Bay under freshwater to marine salinity gradient to study organic matter... | ecosystem: Environmental > Aquatic > Marine > Coastal... | reverse complement strand
TCTTGGCTACACTCCTGGTGCTTACAGTATTACTACTGCTGGCGACAGCTTTTCGTATTCAGAGTCGTACCTAGAAGGTGATGACGTTCCAACCGTACTTTCAACAACTGTTACTTCTGGCGTAGTCCCAGCACTGCCAATTTTCTCTAATACAACGACCACTTCAGGTGGAGTTGCAGGCACTTTGGCTGGCACCTTGGCGACAGATGGTGCGATGACAATTACAGCCGGCGGAGCTGGTACGACTGCAATTCTCCAACTCGTTCAGGAGCTGACAATTAAATAATGCGAGTCTTATTGCTTGTTCTATATGCAGCGTTTGACCTGTTAGCAACTGCCGCTCCAGTAGCAGCAATTCCTGTGGTGCCAAACTTTCAACAAGGCGTGTTGTCTTCCACGACACGCACCAAAACAAAGGTAAACGAGGTCATCAACTCTTATGAGTACAGAACAGGCTATGAGTACAGCGCAAGCGGAACAAACATTGCTCCTGTTGGTGGCGCGATTGCTCCGGCTAGTCTGACCACAACAACAAACACTCTCAATGGTGTTTCTAGTCGTTGGACTGGTCTTGACCCTGCTAGCAAACCTGTTTGGAACATCGTCAAAGAAGGCGCTAGTTTTCAGATGGTTGAAACTTTGGCTGGGCCAGGGCTTACAAATCACACCATCATCAACAGAGAAACAGACATCGAATCTTTAACTGAGACGACAAGCACCTTTAGCCAATGAAGCGAGTTATTGCAGCCCTTTTGCTTGTTGCTGGGCCTGTAAACGCTCAAGTCTCAAGCACTGCCGCTCCAGTTGCAAACAGCTCTGGATCAGTTACGAACCAAGCAGTTCAGGTAGTGCCAAGCAAGCAATTCACAAACACCTACGGCGGTGGAATTAGCTGCCAAGGTGCAACGCTAAACATCAACCCGTTTATCAGTTCAACAACAGGCTGGGCAGACCCTTACGAAAGTCATTACAGCGAACCTGTTTATGACACGATTGATGTTGTTGGTGCGTTTGACCCTGAAGGCAATCCCGTTCCAGATGGCAGGCCAGATAATCCAGGCGATATTCTTTTTTATAAACCAATACGGACAGGACAGAAAACCAACTTCTCGATTAACGGCGGCATCACTGCCACGATTTCGATACCGCTGGATCGTCATCACGTTAGAACTTGTCGAAAAGCAGCCGAAAAACAGGTGGCACTTTTAGATGCAGCACTTGCAGACAAAAGACTCAACTACGAAATCGCAAGGCTTAAAAACTGTGCAAACCTCATGAAGGAAGGCGTGATTTTCCACCCCAAGTCGCCTTACAGCAAAATCTGTGCTGATGTTGTCCTGATCAATCCGCCAGGTGTTCTGCCGCCCCACATCCATTCAATACCTACTTCTTCAAAGACCGCTGAAACTTCCGACGCTGCCAAGCCGACTCAAAAACAACTTTCTTCCCCAGCTTCTCCTTGATCTTTTTGATTGTCTTTTTGACAATAGGCTTTACGGCCTTCAGCAAAATATCGCCTAACGGCTTAGCAAGAATTGCTGATGTAACACCTATCGCCGCAATCGTTGCAGTCGTGACCACAACAGGCGTGCCAGGCAAATGGTTGCCGAGAATCGTTGGTATGTCCAACGGCTTGAGCTGTGCTTGGCATTCTCCATCGACACGCTCATAGCCAGTGATGACAGCAGTTTGAAGCTTATTTTTAGCGCCAATAGGTATTGCATCGGGTGGCGGGCATGGCAATTCCATGTCTATCTTTAGAACGTCAGCAATAGACGCTGCTGACGGAAGGGGACTATTCGGCTGGCCTGGACCACCAGCCGTCTTTTCTTCTGGGGACTGAATAGCTGGCGGTTTGGCTGATCCATATGTCAACGTGCCAGGCGTAAAGTCCAACGCGTTATAACTTGGCATCGTTCCGTCACAGACAACAAAGTTGCCCTTTGGGTCGTCGCCATAAGCAGTCTTATTCCCAGGTTGAGTATTGCGTGTCTCAACGCAGCCAGGTATTTCCGCAACCGGAAAACCCAGCATCAAAGTGATTGGCGGTTCTTGCGGAATGCTTTGCGGCGGGATGCCTCTCCAAGCTGGTATTTCTGGGACGTAAATACGCCCCACACCAATCTCAGGTATTTCAGGCACCTATCAGAACGGTGACTTAGGCAGCTTAAACTCGGGCTCCAATGCAGGGCCTGTGGCTGATGGCAGCTCAGGCATCATGCCATCAATCTGACCAGGCACTACATCAGTGACCATTTTGGTCAGCTCTAGCTTTAGCTCACTCATGTAATACTTCGTCAGCGATGGAATGCGCGTGTAAAGCATCAACGTTCCAACAACCATCGATGCCGACATTACGAATCCAAGAGTCGCAAACAGATTGAAGACTTTTTGCATCAATAAAAAACCCCCCTTGTTGTGTGAGCACCAAGGGAGGTTGTAGCAGTTCGACTAAAGATTAGCTCAGAAAGCCCACTTCACGCCAAGCTTGGTTCCAACAGAAGGATCATCTTCTGCAGTAATGAAGCTCAGCTCGCCGTAAATACCGACGTTTTCGGCTACTTGAACGTTTCCGCCCACTTTGCCGGACAGTTCAAACTCAGAATCACCACCATCAGGAGCAACTAGGGCTGGTCCTCCCTGCAGGTAGTAACCATAAGCGCCGTCAGAACCTTCAAAACCAACGTGGAAATCTGTTACAGATCCGGCGTAATCACCGCCCGAATAACCACCGTTATTCTCCACGTTGACATAAGGGCCTGCCAAGGCAGCTGAACCAGCGAGAACACCAGAAACAGCTAGTGCGAATGCTTTGATCATTTTCGGAAGGGGTTGAGTTTCCTTGAGCCAGATTAGCTGGCCCGGTCAATGGACAGTTTTGAATCTGTTCCTTAATTCTCATCCGTTCCAGGGAACGTTGAGTAGTGACGTTTATGCAATCCGGTGTAAAGACCACGCTTTGGATGATCTGGCTTGTCGCGACCCTCAAGCATATAGAGCATGTCCATCCAGACAACGCGATTATTCATCGCAACTAAATCTTCTGCCCCTGGTTTACAGGGGATCATTGGATCAGGTCTAGCAGCCACGTCGCTCATCCTCATAAAGGTCATCGTCTGGATCAAACGCTAGGACAACGGCTGTTAATACAACCCCTGCCAGCACACCAAAAATAAAGGTCATCAAGCTGACCAGGGGAGGCCAGTGCCTGTCGTTGGAGTGCGCTTTTCCGTGAGCTGATTGTCGAGAGCGGCCAAAATCTCAGTGACTTTTTCTTCACCGCCAATGGCAGTTTGCACCCAAGAAATAGCCTGCGCTTCAGTTACATCGTCATAGGCGATCATGTCGTCAGCATCAGGTGCTTCAAGACCGATTGAGCCATACGCACCAGCGGAATAAACGCCGTCTTCAGTGACTGCTGTGACGGTGTAGTGGAGCGTACTGATCACTCCTGTTTCGAGAAGTCTGTCGCATTGACCAACTTTCCAGGTGTAGGTGTTTGCCATGAAATAAAAGCAATGAAGTGAGTTTAACTGCAGAGCCCCGCGTTGCCACGGGGCGGCTTGCCGTTAACAAGCCATCAATACGCAAGGCACGCAATAGCTGTTGTCTGAGTAAGTCGTAGAAACTGTGGTGCTAGTGACTTTTGCAATTGTCTTGGAACGAACGATGTCATCGTCTTGAGGCTTAGCTGTCCCATCACCAGCAGACATCAATAGATCTCCGCGAGCGACTGTTGTTCCTTGTGCAATACGAATAACAAAGTCACCCGTCATCGCGCAATAGAAGTCATTGATGTAGGTGTCATCGTCATCGTCCCAGCCTTGGAACACGCCGGAAACATTTTTATCACCTTCAACATCACTGACCTTCATGCGGTTTAGCTGTTCGTTATTTTCGGTTCCCCATTCGCACATCTCGTCAATGTTGCTAAGTACAGAACCACGGAGAATTTCAAAGCGTTCCGCACCGCCAGGCAACTGTGACCAGCGAGCAAGGTGTGCGCCGTTATATGAAACGGTTGAGCCAGAAACGCTAATAGACCCCTCTGAAACATTATCTTGTCTAAAATCTATCAATCCTCCATCGTTACTCGTTCGGTTGACAAGAAGCGAAGGTCCGCTGCTCCGTGTCATCAATGTCTCGCCATTGGATCGTATTACTGTTCCAACAGCTGTTGATCCGTTAGTGGTCGTACCAAAAAGACAATTTCCCGAGCTATCGATTCGCATCCGCTCGCTTGGACTGCGCGAGCCTGTATCTCCATTTGTATAGAAAAGCAAATCACATAATTGATTAGTATTGAAATTATTTTGACCACCAATACCTGCATAAATACCTGAGCTACTTCCATATCCAAATAACAACTCCGCTGTATTATTAACTGTTCTAATAAATGTAGTTGCACCCGAGCTGTCGATTCGCATCCGCTCGGACACGGTGCCAGATGCGTTTTCACTGTTAAAGACAATTTGTCCTGCAGATGTGTGGCGGCTATTAATTAATAAAGAGCTGCCTGATTTGTAAATCCTTGAAAGCGTATTACTAGAAGCAGTATCTTCAAAATAAAGTGCTGCACTGCTACCGGCTAAGTGTAGTTTACCTTGAGGCGACGACGTTCCAACCCCAACATTGCCCGAGCTGTCGATTCGTAGGCGACTGCTGCTACCTGTTCCAAAACCTAAATAATTACCGTTGTGGTTGTATTCCACAAATCCTGCATATTCAGCAGCACCAGATGTACCATCACTGAAATAAAGCGAACCAAGGCTAGATGTTCCGGATCGGATTGTTATGCCACTGTGACCACTATCTGCAACAGTTAAATTATCGGCAATTGCTGCACCTTCAGTCGTTGTACCAAGCAACATCCTGCCCGAGCTGTCGATTCTGAGGCGCTCGGTATTTGATGTTTCAAACGCTAAGGGTTTATACGCGCCACCACCTGCGGCATATGAAGTACCAATACGGCCAGAGCTGTCGTCATGCTCTATATAAACACTGGTTTGATTTCCAGAAGATTGCCTAAAAATTGCTGACATTGCCGCACTATCTACGACGTCCAGCTTCACAAGCGGGGCCGTCACTCCAATTCCAACTTTGCCCGAGCTGTTAACAACAACGCGCTGCGTTCCACCCGTTGTGATCGCTAACTGATCAGCCCCAGGTGAAAAGATTCCAGTATTAGTATCAGCCCCAGGTAGCAAACTTGGCGCACTGGCACTACCCAGCGGGAAGCTAACTTTGCCATCAGCACTGATCAGACCAGCAACATCTAAAGTCGAATCAAGTGTTGCCGCACCAGTTACATCTAACGTTCCAGGAACATCAACGTTGCTTGTAAATTCAACGCTTGTTCCGCCAGCATCAGTTTGCAGCAATTGACGTGCAGTGCCATTTCCAAGCTTGCTAACTGCAATCTCTGCACTTGCATTAATGTCAGCATTGACGATCGTGCCGTCAGTCAACATCGTGCTAGTAACAGTCCCGGTGTCACCAGTTGTGATAACCGTTCCAGTTACATCAGGCAGCGTGATTGTGCGATCAGCAGTTGGATCGACAACAGTCAACGTGGTCTCATTATCGTTTTCTGTTGCACCCTCAAAGACGACATTTGCATCATTTAGCGTCAGGTCGCCGGTCATCGTGTCGCCACTCTTGGCAACCTTCTCATTGTCAACCTCAGCAATTGCCGTCTGAACGTTATTGGCTGCAATCGTGCCAACAGGCGTGAAACCAACGTTTGATGCAATCTGTGCCGTCACCGTTTCGGAAACGTCAATCAGCTTGTATTCAGTGCCAGTGCTAAGAATGAAATCAGGCGGTGCTAAAGCAACGGCTGGAGCGGGTGACGTACCAGTGCCGCCAACATCAACAACAACGTAGAAATTTTTATTGGTGCTAGAGGATGCAGGCAATGCCTGGCCCACAACAAAACCAGCGCCAGTGCCGTCAGCAGTGACAGAACTCAGCAGGTTTGTTGTTGCGTTATACGTTCCAGCAAAAACAATCTCACCAGCACTGATGCCGATTGGCTGGAAGACGTTGCCGTCCCACAGACTTAAATCCCTAGTCAGTGGATTGAAGAACAGTTGGCCGATGTAATCAGCCGTCGGGTTTGTCTCGCCGATTTTTGCCGACGCATAATCAGCCAGCTTTGCGCCAGTAATCAGGTTGTCGGCAATACGTGCCAGAGGAATGCTGCCGGAGGTCAACAGATCTGCGCTGTGGCTTGGCAGATCACCAGCAGCAAGCGTTGTTCCTGCTGTAACCAGGCCAGTGGCTGCAACCGTCACTTTGGTGTAAGTGTCAGCCGTGACGGTGTTGTCGATCGTCAGGTTGCCTGATCCATCAACGGTTAAACCGGTGCTCGGGATGACACCACCAACTGCGCTTGCTGTGGCAATTGGCAGATCACTAGCTGCTAAAACTCGACCGCCAGTAATTAGACCTTTGGCGTCATACGTAACGACATGATGGATCGCACTAGCGGTTACGTCGTTATCGACTTCAAGGGTATTGGCATCCATCCGCAAGCCTTCGCCATTGACGACGACGCCACCTTTTGCGGAAGTCGTTGCAACTGGTAGATCACTTCCATCGATAGCGCGATAACCAACCGCACCAGCAGCACCAGTCGGGCCAGCTAAGAACTGATTGGCAGATGATGTGTCATCGATCGTCGCGCTTATCGTGACAGTGTCGCCACTAACGCTTGAAACGATATTGATCTCACCAGTCGTGCTGCCGCTGACAGTATTGACAGAACCAGCAGCCTTCAGGCTTTGCCACGATGAAGAATCCCAGATGTATAGCTTGTTGTCGTCAGTATCAAATGCAAGCTGACCAGTAAACGCGCCACTGCCTGGCAACGTTGTAACTAGGTCTACCGTTGATTCATTGCCCAGCTTTGCTGCTGAAATCGCGTCATCTGCAACCTTTGCTGTTGTGACAGCAGCGTCAGCCAAGGCGGCTGTAGCAATATCACCCGCACCAAACAGAATCTTGGCGCCTGGGATCGTGTCATCACTGATGACCGTCACGCCGTTTGTGATCAGATCTGAAACCGTAATTTTCTTGGTTTCACTGGCTGAGTCGTCAACAATTGCTAGCTCATCTGCCGCAACGAGATTGCCACCAGCGAGGGCGTTAAGTTCACTGATTTTCATATCAGCCATGAGCCTTGGCCCTCCTGGGCTTAAGTGTCGGAACTTTCAAGCATCAGCTTAGCTGTGCCGTCTTGATCCAAGAGTATGTCATCGCTATTTTCCTGCAAGATCGCTTGAGTTGGGGTCAGGCTAACCTTCATGCTCACATCTCCAGTAGTAATAAAGTCTGCTGCAATCTCGACAATATTTGAAGGCGTAAATTGTGTGGCACAAGCTGTCAGCACCCCAGTAAATTCATACCAAATTTCATCATTTAAAGTTGCAGCTTCTCCACTTGGGTTGTAACCAAGAGTTTTTAAATAAAACCTTGCCTTAAATTGTGAGCCAACTTTCGTGCGTAATGCAAGCTGCACCAAGTATTGAGGCAATTCATTAACGGTGTCTCCTGTGTATTCCCACTCGCACGCCATCCGACCAGACCCGGACATCAATGTGCTGATCCGGCTGCGGAACTCATCAGACAGCGTTGTTGTATCTACCGTCTCACGTTCAGTGTTTAGCTCATAAGATTTGACCCGCGCTAATAGTTTAAAATCTGCATTCTCAACCTTGACCCTGATTGGGATGTCTGATCCAGGCACCGCCAAAGCTGTTGCGTTTGCTGTGCCGCCGTTTATTGCATTGGCAAACGTGTCATACAGACGAACACCGTCAAGATCGTCAATATGTAAAAACTTTTTGACGCTTGCTTTTGTGTAGCCAGAGATAAAAGATAATGCAGCGCCATTGGTGCTTGTGATTTCAACTTGATCACCAGTTAGCAACTGACCATGCTGAAAGTCAAAACTAAACCGTTTGCGTGTTGCGTTGACGTCACTGGTGTTGACAGTCGAAAACAGGTCGTTGCCGTCAAACTGCCTCTGCAGTTCAACTTTGCCAAACGTTCCTAGGTAAACGCTCATTAGACCGACGCTGCAGACAACGCACCAGTACCGATAAACGAAATCTCAGCACGGGCTAGATCCGCAGTAGCAGCGCCAATGTTGGCACTTGTAACGTATGCCGTCATTTTGATGTCATTGTTGTCCGTTCCATCCACCCAACGGAACGTCAGCTCAACAGTGTCGCTAGACGAAACGCCTGCGGTACCAGTCTTGACCAGCTTGTTCAGCAGGCTGCTGGTGTTAATGCTGCCGTTGTCTTCTTTGTAATACAACAAAGTTGCGCTGCCGGTATAACCCAAAATGCCAGGGCTATAGCTACGGATATTGTCGCCAAGCGTTGTTGTTTCTAACGTCTCAAGATTTGACTGAACAGAAAAACTCACCACTTTGGCCAAGGTCGAGCCACCCACCTGCATAACGCCATCTCTGCCGGTGTAGACCTTTGCCATCAGAGAACACCAATCAGATTAATGGTAACAGTGCTGGTCCCTGGTCGCACCTGCGTGATTTGCGGTGGGCCTTCGTATCGATACTTATTGCCTTGAGCGGTGGCATCTAAGGCTGAGCTAGTGCCTTCCCAGCCTGATTTCGCATTGGCGTCAAGGTCGAACGTTTTGTATGTGCCCTTCACCTCGTCGTAGTGAGCGATGAAATCATCAGCCTGGGTGTCGGTGATGTTGGCATAGCTAAGGCTGAGCTTCATATTGGTGCGGCTGTCGCCGTACAAAATCCGAGTTTCAGCTCCGTTCTGTGCCTTGTAAGTTTTTATTGAATAGTCGCCAGCCTCAAAGCTGCGGCTAGTTGGTCTGTGAGAAGGGAAAGCCATTAGGTTCGATCAGTGGCAAAAAAGTTAATGCTGTTGCCTCGGTCATCTATACCAAGGATAAGCTTACTGATCTTGCTGATCCCATCCTTGTCGCAAGGGTGCTCAGATGCAACGATCTGCACCGTTCCATCCTGGGCCATGGTCAACTGTTCAACTAAGTAGGTGTTTTGAGAAACGACGGTCGGACTATTGAGAGTAAAAATAATGCTGTGGAACCTAGAGTCAGCTATTGCATCATTTGAGATTCTTGCGACTGCTTCTTTTAGTCCAGCATTTTCAATGTCAGTATCCGAACCAGTGTAAAAATATTGAATGTTGTAATCACCGTCGGCGAAAGGCGACGTGCTAGTGATTGCACCTGTTGAACTGACAGTTCCATTCCTTGCCACGTCGAAAGGCATTGCTTCAGTAAAGACCTTGATGTAATCACCAGCCTCTAGCGAAAGCCCTGACAGCGTCGTGGTGAACTTAATCGTATGAGTCACATATTCTCGCAAGGCCAGGAAATACTTTGCCGCTAGCAACGCATGATCCTCAGTCGTGCAGAACTGCGTGAAATCAAATGTTTCAATCGTGGACGTATCAGGGAATGTTTGTGTGTCGCCAACTCCAACGCGGCGAACACGGAGCACCTTCTCTTCAGGGAAACTGTTTTTAGTTTCTAGGCGATATTTAACAGACGCAACAAAAGACTGCCTTTCTTCTCTCCTTAGATATTCAAGCTCAAAACTGTCCTCAAGGATATTGCCTGCAGTGAAGATCTGCTTGATTTCCATTCTTTCAGTGCTGACGATCTTGCCGTCAGACGAAACCGGAAGCGCCGGAGTCAAAGCATACCTGCCGTTTTTGATAATAAAATTGCATAAGAAGAAAGGAGCTGTTTCGGTTAGATAGCTTTGTAGATTTATCTTTGAAGACAAGGCTCCATTGAAGAACAGACCGTTTCTGCGCAAAAACTTGCTGGTTTCTATAAATGAATTTTTGTCTACTAGGTCTGCGTTGACGATAGCTTCGCCGACGCCAGCCTGCTTATTAGTCAACAGGAAATAAGCCAAGTCGCTAAACAAATTGCTTGCGCCATAGCTGTCGCTGTTGTTTTCGTACGATGTCGCTACAGGGTGCAAACGCTCCACACGCAAACCTTTTGCTAGCCATACTCTGAGTTGATCTAACCGATTAAAATTGCGATCAGCTTTTATTACAAGCCCAGCCGTAACAAGCCCGTTATACAAAGGCTTGCCTCCGCTCGCTGCAGTGTTTGACGACATCTCATTGATGTACATAATCTCATGCTCAGGCTGAGTTGCATTCGATTTTTCAATCAGACCATCGTAATAAGTAACGTCCGAACACTGTGTGTATTTTTCAAAGAAACGATCGCCAGTGATGCTCGCTTTTGTAATCGTTACTGTATCGACTTTGTCAACTTTATATTTCTTGGTTATCTCCCGGCCCTCTGTAAAGTAAAGGTCTGCGTCGGTGTCGCTAGTTACGGTCACTGAGTGATTAAATTTATCTCCTTGCTTCCAATTTCCTTCGGCTGATCCTTCAACAATAGCAACTTTAAAATCAGCGTAATACCTTGCCTGGGTGTCTTGGCTAAATTTAATCTGCGCGGTAATGTCAATCTTAAGGCTTCTGTTTGATTGGTTTATGGTTACTGTTTCTGTGAGTATGTCTCTTATGCTTCCAGACTGATAAGGGTTGCCAAAAATTTCATGCAAATAAGCCTGTTCTACATCTCCCTCCCTGGTAATCTCCTCTTTGTCTAACTGTAGATTGTATTTAATTTGTTCTATGGGTCTGGGGTTATCTTTAACAAAAGGATTCGTGCTGAAGCCAGGTGTCGAGCTTTGGTCTTTCCTGCTGCTATCAACTTCACCTCTCTTGATGTTTATGCTGCCCTTGCCGTCCCAGTTCTTGCTGCTGTCTAGTACGACAATATTGTCCGGGTCATTGTTGTCAAAGTTCCAGTTATATCTAAGGCCATTTAGATACGCCCAATGACTGGTTAAGTCGAATTTATAACTTGTGGCTTTGTACTGAATCTTGACCCATCTTTTAAGGTTGTCGGGGCCTGGAAAAAATTCTGTATGGATTACAGTCTTTGTTCTCTTCCTGATTACTGTGCCAAAAATTTCACGAGTAAGAGCACCGTAATCGCCTCTTGATTCAGGGTCAGGCGAAGTGCTAATTACCTGAACATGTGGCTGTCTTCTCACGCCAACAACTCTAGAACCTATTATCTGACTTGGTTCGATCCCAGTGGCTTTCACGGATGTTGGTGTAGATGTAGTTATAGTTTCAGCAGGTTTTACTTTTTGATTTGACACCAGCTCTTTGCTGACCTGGAACGAAGACAACGTAACAATTGTCCCTTTTGTTTCTATCTTAAAGTTGTTTGCTTCTTCAGTTACGATGCCAGGTGCATCGCTCTTGTCATCCGTATTGTCAAGGCTTGCATCTAGCCGAATAAAGAAATCTTCATCAGAGAAAGAAGCAAGCTGTGCGCCTGAAATCGGCAAAAACTTAAAATCAAATCTTGCTTCTTTGTGCCGAACAAGAATGCTGTTATAAGCCGCTGTTGGATTGCTGCCTATGACAACAAATGGCAATCTTGATACTTGTAAGAATTTATTGGTGCCTTTTTCTCTTGCGTAAAGCTGGAAGACTGAAGCCCTTTTAATGTAAGAATTAATCGTTCCACTGGTGATTTGCAGCCTGTCCTCATCTGACTCTATAAGCTCTTCAGCTGTCGGAATAGTGTTGAAATTTGCAAGGCCATTGAGCCTTTGGTACACAACGCTTTTTATTCCAATTTCTGTCGTGTGGCACTTGCGCGTATTAGTAAACGTTCCAGTCGCAATACGCATTAAAGGGTAGAACAATGTGTCTACTTCTGGCGCCTCTTGATCACCGATAAATCCTTGCAGCTTAATGTCCTCGCCATCTGCAGATAACGTTCCATCCCCTTTAACAACGGATCGCGGGTTAACGATGCCAACGCGTGTACTTTGAGTGCCGCCCGACGCATCGATACACTTCAATTCGATTCTTTGCTTTCGTGCTCTTACCCCATTATCAAACAAGGAAATTCTGCGCTTTGTAACCTGCCATTTTGCTCCGCCAATTGCAAAAATTTCACCAACGCGCAGCATGTTGTCAGCTGCTATTTGCTGAGAGCGAACAGCCTGATTTATGTCTTCAATGGAAACAAAGCCTGTCTGGCCTACTTCCTTGCCAAGCAAATCTTCTGGTATTTCGTCTTCCTCCAAAATAAAGACAGCAACATCCCCTTTCTTAATGTTTTTGACTATCCTTTTTTGATCTGAACTGCCGCCTGGTATCCGGCTAATTGTGCCATTTTGTTCAACCTCTACAAGTCCCATGCGACTGCAATAATTTCTGCCCGTGCCTTTCATGCCGTCTAGGCGAAGGACATGCTCCATATCAATTTCCTTAAACCTATTACCATCTGTTCTGATGTTGCCTGCAATCTTGATGCGCTCTCTTCTTGTGCGCTTATTGCGGTCTGGTTTTTTATCTATCAACGGAATCGAAATTACTCTCCAATTTGGCCTGAAAGGCGTGCCGTTTTTGATTGGCGCGTAAAGCCCAAACTGGCTGGAGTTTGAAGGCGATAAGGCTTGGCAGAAATCTGTGCTCTGATCATTCGTTGCATTGGGGCAAGTAAAAACGTCTTCCTTCTTGACCCCGTCTATTAAGTCGTTGTCAGCGTCGTAAATGTTTCCAGGTGCATTCCTTAGATCTTCAGGATAAGCAAGATTATTTTTTAAAATTCTTCCGGAATCATTATCGCCAGTGTTGCGATTCCAGTAGATCGTGTAAAGCTCATCAAAGACAGGATCAATCCTGTTGTTGCCTAAGAAAAAAGAGGCTTCATCAGGCCGAGGGATGCCAGCAAAACCGTTTGCAAAAACACCTCTTTCGCCTACAACAAACATCAGCTTTGCTGATTGCTGCATACCCTGCGAAAAGATACGAGACCAGACAAGCTTTGGCGAAATAAGCACACCGCCAGATTCTGTTGCCTCGTCATACAAGCCAAAGATAACTGGTATTGGCGCGTCGTAATCAGCAAGCTCTGCAGTGCTATCAAAGCCTGTGCTTGAAACAAAGCGATCCGCACCAACAAGACTGTCTAGTGTTCGCTGCCCGCCACCTCTTTGCCGTGGAGCACTTGGCTGCCTTGGCTTTGGCGTCAGCAAATAAGCAACGCCAGTTAAAACTAAGCTAATTGCAAGGTTGATAAGAATTGGAGTTACAGCATCGTTTTTTATATCAGGAATGTGTTTATATTCTGCAGGGCGCAGTCTTCCTTTCTTGCGGACTTCTGCAGAAAAAATCTTGTATTCTTCTTCTGTGCAACCAAGCGTTCTTATAAGCTGCTTTTCGTACGGAAGCAGGGGCACGTCGTAAACGGCTGGGCTATAGACCATTGCACCTTTTCGCTCGTTCGATTCACGTACAGAATCCCCGTTTCCCATGTGACCGCGAATGCCCAGGATTGCTGCGGCAGCAGCAGAATGTCACCATCATACTCAGGCTTCTCAACACGAAAACCCCAGCCCAATAAATCACGGCAGATTTCCCACTTGCCGCATTCGTACCAAGCTTGCTTAAACGGTGGCGGGTCAATACCCATACGTTCCAACGCCTTATAGCAAAGGTGGATGCAATCGATCTCGCCGCCTGTGCCGTCAGCGCCAAGCCGGTAACGCAGACCGATTAGATCACTGCAATCTGACTGCACTGCTGGTAGGGATGTTGCCAACCAATCGCTGGTTTAACGAACGCATTGGGACATCAGAACCAACAGCATCCAACACGGTGCTCAAGTTAAGCGTGACAGTAGTTGGCTCAAATTTGCCGCCAGTTACAAGGCTGGTGTACTCATGAATCAAATTCATGTTGCCCTCCGCTGTTGAATCTGGATCGTCGAACGTCATCATTTTGACGTTGATGCGCCAAACGTGCTTAACGGCTTCATCCGCCCAATTCGTCGTAAGGTTGTGGCCTGCTGGAATTTGGCCTGCTTCAAAGCTGCCGCTTCGTTGATTTGGGAAAACTAAAGTTGCTTCCATACCATCGGCGCTGCGGTTAATCGTTACACCGCTAAAGCCAAATGGGAGAAACATGTAGTTCTCGCCGCCGTAAACAATTTCTTTGCCGATAAAAAAGTTCTGAAAGCGGTGCTGAGCGACAACGTATCCACCGTCTTCGCCTTCAATATCTGCCTTTCCATCCATCCGCAAAAGATTGCCAAAAGCAAGAGTCGTCAAATTCCTAACCTCCGACGCGTACCGCTACTGAGTTGTAATCGCTTCAGTGTATTCTGCTCACCGCGCTGTGCGCCTTGTTGTGCTGCACGTTGCATTCCAGATTGAAACTGGTCAGCAGTTACATATTCAACGTTGTTGATACGTTCTACGGTGTAGCGAACGTCAATTGGTCCAGCAGTTTGCAAAGCAGAGCCTGGCTGGCTGTCTTCTCCCGACAATCTTTCCGAAACCGACCCGTTGTTGCGACGTGAGTAACGATTCATCGCCTCTCTTGCGCTACCTTGATTTGTAACTTCAACACCAAGACGGCCACTAGGGCCACGCTTTAACGGCATAATTGCCTCCGGCCCAGCCTCAGCCATTAGGCCAGTCCCATTAGCTAACGGGAAAATTGTTGGCTTGCTTACAACCCCACCAGCTGCGTAAGGAACAATTTTGTTTTGCGCAATCACGTTGCCATTTTGATTTGCAAAAAGGCTGCCAACGGCAGACTTGACAGCCGCTTGCAAAAACACAGACGCAAGCTGCTTTAAAATATCTGAAAAAACTTCTTTAAGAGTTTTTGCGCCATCTATTAAGCTTTGAAGTCCGCTAGCAATGCTTGTTGACAATGTGTTTTCAATTTGTTTGAACAATTTATCTGTGTCTGTAAGTTCTTTGTTTTGCTTAATTGCAAAATTTGCAAAATCAGCCCCGGCTGCCTCAAAAATTGCTTTTAAGTCTTTTCTTTTTTGAATTTCTAAATTAGTCAGTTCTATTCCCCTAGCCTTTTCTAAATTTATTCGCGCTTCGTCTGTAAGGTTGCCAGACAAAATTTCTTGATATTTTTGCAAGGCGTTAGAGGTGTCAATTGTAAACTGCGTGTTAATTCTTTCTAGTTTATTGCGTGTGCCTAAAAGCGCGTTGTTTTGTGTTGCTTTGGTTAGCAACTTGACGGACAACTTGTCTCCTTTTTCAAGCTCTCTGACAAATTTGTTAAATTCTGATTGAGCTTGCCGGTAAAATTTAGACAACTTAGACGCGCCTCCGCTTGCGTCATCATCGCCACCAGCCAACGATTGAGTGCCAGCCTTAGTGCCAGTGCCAAAAGAAGTAGGGTCAAACGGTGCAAAAAAACTATCAACAGTGCCTCTTGCTTCAGTAAGTTTTTGCTCTAATGATTTTTCGCCTCTTGGCACGGGCCTTCCTACCGATTCTGCGTCAGCTCGCAAAATTAATTTTGCAAGGCCTTCTACTGCTGGAATAACTTTGTCAAGAATTGGCTTGAAATTTCTTTCAATAAAATCACCAGCAATAACAAAAGCGTCAACTATTGCCTGAGATGCCCTTTTAAAAATTTCTTGGATATCATTTGCAAAAACAATTGCGTTAGCTAAAACTTCTTTAAATGTTTCTTTGTTATTAATAGCAAAATTAACTAAATTTGTTGCGTAGTCTTGAAAACCAGCGCCAACTTTTTGAAAAAATCCTCCGTATTCTAAAGCAGCAAAACTTAACGCGACCTGCAGTCGTTGCCCAGCCTTTTCTGGCGCATCGCCTAAAATTTCTGCTGTTTTGCCAAACCGTTCAAACAATTCCCTGGTAAATCCGCCAAAACTAGTAAGGTCTACCTTGCCCTGTTCAAGCAATTTGTCTAGCTCACGGGTAGAAATGCCCATAGCGTCGGCAAATATAGTAAAAGCGCCAGGCAATCTTTCTCCAATTTGTTGCCTTAATTCTTCTGCACTAACCTTTCCTTTAGAAAATACTTGAGCAGTGGCGACCAAAGCAGAATTAAAATCTTGCACATTTCCGCCAGTAGCCAGCACCGCTGCTGCCATCCCACGGAAAGCTTGATCTGTATCTTTAGTCGTTCCACCAGCCCCAACAACAGCAGCCTTAAGCCTGGTGTACTGCTTAATCGTATCGTCAATAGGAATTAAAAAATCCTTGGAAAATCCAATGGCGGATTTAATACTTACGTTGTAATCCTCTTGAGACGTGCTGACTCCTGCAAGTGCAATTTTTAAGCCATTGACTCTTGCAACAAGCTCGCCCATTCCCGAGGCTTGCTGCCTTAGTTGCCCAAGCGATGCGCCTGCAACAGCGCCAGCTGCGGCTCCTGGGACTCCTCCAATGAGTCCTCCTGCTATTGCACCTCCAAAACCTTCTACTCCACCAAAAACGCCAGCACCTAAAGCAGTAGAAGCGACACCTCCAATGCTTCTTAGCTTTCCACCAAGACCGCCCCCTCCCCGGCCTTTTCGGCCTTCAGCTTTTTGCAGTTGCTTATCAAGTCTTGCTGCTTCAGCCGTGGCTTCTTTAAATGCTTTACTCCCAATCTCAACTTGCTCTGTAATATCACGCCAAGCATTTCTGTAACCTCGAAGGTTTGCAATGCTATTTTTTGACGTTCTTTGAACGTCTTTCAGTTCTTTTGATATTTGATCAAACGGAGCCGCAGCACTCTTGGCCTGTCGCCCTAGCCCGTTTAAAGTCCGCGTTAATTTATCAAGACCAGCATCGCCTGCTGTTTTTATGACAACTGTTAAGTCGGTTGTAACCTTGGCCATCAGGAGTCCTTCTTGTTCAGGCTGGCGAGTGCGGTTAGTTCCATCACCTGTACGCCTTCAAAAAGAGCGACAGGATCCTTGACTTCATACAGTCTACAGAGGTAGTCCAGCGACGAGTAATTCAAGCCCGAAACTCCGCCCATCGTGACGTTCCACTGCGTTTGCAACCGAAGAAACATCGCGACAATATCCCAGTTTTCTTCCCACACCTCAAAATTCGCAGCCTTGCGAGCTTTACGCATTGCATTGATCTCGCCAGGGTCCATGCCCTTGGCCATCAAGTCATCAATGCTTTCGTCAAAGACACCGCCGCCTTCGCACCAATGCTTAGCGGCGGCTTCTAGTTTTTTGCTTGTGACCCCGTAATGCTATCGGTGTAAGCAGAAATTACACCACGCAGAACATAAGGATCGTCAAACAGCTCAGCTTGTGCTTTCTCGCTGTAAATGACTTCGTCCCCATCCTCATCTTTAATGCCCTCCCAGCCTTCAACAATCTCATTAATCAAAGCATCATCGCCTTGCTCAATTAAGTCGTTAAAAGCTGAGCGGCTCATCTTTTTAAAGATTGCCGTAAAAGTTTCTTTTTTAAACTTGCCGCCGTCAACAGGAACGTCAACGGCAACAGGCCATTTGTAAGAAGAAACTTTCTTGAGAACAAAAGCCATGCAGGTTAGGTGTAAGCAAGTGTGATTTCGTCGTTACCCGACGAACTTGGCACCATAGTAGTAGGAAGGTTCAGCATAACAATGCCTTGATCTTCCGAATACGTTGGATTACCTAATGACAATCCAGTCGCTGGAGAAGTCAAGGTAATAATGTTGCCTGCCGTGGCCCCATGCACAATGCTTAGATCACCAGCAGTTCCAGCAACAGCAAGAGCAAAGAAGTCAGCCACTGCCAACGTTGGACACTCAACCACAAAATTGGCCGTTGCCGCGCGATCAACAATTAGCACTTCTTTGTTTGAGTTGACCAATTCCCGATAAACGACCTCATTGCCAAGATCAATTTCAGCAGACTGAAGGGCTAAGCCAGTTTCTGAGAAAAGAGTAAACGCTGTGGTGTTTGTATCGTTAAAGATTTCAGGCGTTGCTTGATTGCTAAACGTTAACGTGGGAGATGCTGTATCTGTCGGGGCAACGTATTGCCCAGTCATTGTAAAATTGTAAACTGGGATCTGGTTTGCATTAAGGCTAAGAGTAAAAGAACCTCGAGCCCCAGTCACCTTGTGACGAATGCCATCGTTGTCGATGTAAATTGTGACTGACTCAAAAGTACTTGAAATCGGAGAGTACGTTACCGAAGTACTTGCAACAATGGTTTCGCTAAAGCCGCAAGCTTCAATTAGCGGGCCATACTTGGGAGCGGTTCCAGCTGTGCCGGAGCCTGAGTATTCAACCGTGAACGTAACACTAACGCGAGTATTTGCAATCAGCTGAGGGCTGTTGCCTAAATAACTGCGGATCAAATCACGCGAAAGAATTTCGGATTCAGCAGGGTTGATTTCAAGAGCTGAAACTTGAATCGCGTTATCCGAACCTGTTGGAGTTGAGTCTGTTCCGTAGGTTGACTCGGTTTTGGCGAGGATGGACCTCACTCGGGCTAGTTTTGCCATGTGTAAGGCCTCAGAAAAAGGGCGATGTTTATTGCATCAGTTTAAGTTAACTGCTTCCGCAAGCCAACCCTACGCTGATGTCAGGTCAACGCGGCTTGAGCGATATTTGACCAGATAATCCATACTAACAACCCCCAACGGCACATCAGCCTCGTACAAGCTGAAGTCAACTCGATCAGGGTCAATGTCTAAAGCGTAGCCGTTGACAGTGCTGTCAGCCATTATCAAGTTGTGAACCTGCTGTGAGTAAGTATCGGAAGCGTCGTCAGGCACACCAGATCGAACCAGCACCGTCACCCTCACACGCAAGGTCCATTGCAATTTATTACTAAACTGTTCGGACGGCTGGTCCGACACCGGTTCGACAATGATTGCGGGCACTTCACCACGCGCCAACGGTTCAACCCTGCTTCGGTAAACCGTTACGCCAGTGGCAGAATCAAGGTTCGTTTTAATTCGAGCAAGAATCAATTCACGCCTTGTGTCGGCCATTAGTCCTTACTCAACAAAAGCTCAGAAAACAGGCCATCATCAACAGGGCGATTCTCCCTGACGGTGTACGCCTCAGATGCAACAGTAATAGAAGTGCCGCGAGCAGCAGAGCTTACGTCTGAAGTCTTTGCCATTAGCAAATACTCTCGACTTAAAGCCACACCACCCGCGATCACATCCATCGGCGAATCCAAGATACCAACAAAATTGGAACCTCCACCAATTTGGCAGGTAGTTCCAAACTCCTCTGCATTTAGAAAAGCGAAGGTATCTTCAATAGCCATGATCAGCCGTACTTCTTAGAGCCAACAGCAATGACGCTAATTGCACCAGCACCAGTGCCACCTGCGACAGTGACATTAGCTTTGATGAAACGCTTCATTTCATTAGTGTTAACACTAATTTTTTCAGTTGCCGCAGCGTTGGCACCGCTAGTGGTAAATCCACCGCCGGTTACGTCGGTGTAAGAGCCACCAGACGTGTCAGCCTCAGTCAATTTGACTGCGTAGGTGATGCCTGAACCACCAGCTTCGGCGTCAAGAGAAACAGCGATGTCGCCCTCGTAGTCGAGCAGATCAACAGCAGAACCAGCAGCTGTGGTTGTCACCACATCGCTTGGCAGCAGGTTGAGAACTTCTGTTCTAGTCCCCAGATTTTGAATCGTCATTGGTTGCCTTCCTCCGGCGTTTGGGTTTGACGGGTTGTTCGACTTCAGGAGGTTCGTTGTAAACCTCCGCAAGATCACTACCGATCAGGATATTGGCGTCGGCTGGGGAGGCCTCAACGACTTCCCCAATCCGAACCACCTGACCCGCTAGCACAACTTGCTTACGGATCTTGATCTTCATGATCAGAGGGTGTTGTTACCACGGCTGAAGGATTGACCATGGCGGGCTGCCACGTCAACATCCTGCAGCGCAACCACTCGGACAGTGCCAGAGGTGCTGCCGGTGTAAGGATCAACCATCAGATCCAAGCCAGAGAAGTAAGCCATGATCAGGTCGGAGAAGTTACCGAACCACAGATCGTTGCTTGCAACTTGGTTTGAAACGACGGCGCGATAGCCGTTGACTTCATCACCTGTGTAGATGAACTGAGCAGTGTTGCTGGCTTTTTCTGCTGTCTTCAGAGCACCGCGCATTGCGGCATTCATCAGATAAACAGGTGAGCCAAGCAAGGCGTTTGCTCCAGCAATGTCAGACTCAAGCGCAACCACCTCAGCAAATGTTGGGGTGTTAGCAGCAAAGTCTTCGGTCAAAACACCAGTGGTGTCCTTAAGACCCAAGGGCTGGTTGGAAGAACCGGAGCCATAAAGGCCAACGCGGTCAATTTCCAAAGCAAGCACTTTGGCAAGATCGCCACGCACCATGTTCTCCACATCGATGGAGGACTGGATCAGCAGACGACGGCTGAAATCAGTGAAAGCACCACAGGTCTTAGGCGTAAGCGCAACCTGATCGATGGTTTGCTGTGATTCGGTTGGGGAACCGGACTCAGCAACCCAGTAAGCAGTTGCACTGCCTGACTGACGAGGAATGTTGACATTGCCAGAAAGGCCAGTCAACACAGTTGCACCAGCTTGATCCAGTGCTGATGCGTTACGCAGGAGGTCGATGAAGTTGGCTGCATCCAACTCGGTCTCAACAAGGTTGCCACCGGCAGTAGCCGTGCCAACGTTGAGGTCACGACGCATAACGTCAGACGGGACAGTGATGCCGCGTGACTGACGGCCAAGCTTGGCTGCAGCGGCTTCAGAGGCCTCAATTTCAAAACCAGCAGCATCGCGTGCAGCGCGATCGCCAGGATTGCTTAGGTAATTGATGGCACGCAGAAAGGAGAAGCTGCGAGCTTCTTTTTGCGTGAGGCCGATTTCACCAGCAGTGGTGTCAACGGGCTTGGCGTTAGAACCCATTTGTTCAATAAGAGCGGAGCGAAGTTCGTCAATGCCGCGAGAATTGATTACAAATTCTTGAGCAAGATCGATGTTGTGAGTGCGCTTGCCAAGGGCAAGCATTTCAGCAGCTTCTTTTGCTTTGGCCTCGGAGGCCTCAGCACGAAGAAGCTCCAGGTCTGGAGTTTGTTCTTCCATGATGGAAATAGGAGTTGTAGTAGGTACGGCTGAGGCCGTAGACACAGTTTCAACAGGGTCGAAACTGCGACCGATGCCAACCGATTGATCAGCTGGCACGGTCACCAAACTGAGTTCAAACGGCTGGAAAGAGGTGGCCCGATAAGTCATTGGAGTAGTTGACTTATCTTCCTCCATCTCATTGATCTTGTATCCAAAGCTGACGTTTCTGATAATTCCGTCTTTGATTAAATCTTGCATTTCGCGGCCAAGCTCATTGTTGGCAAGCTTGACTTCGGCGTAACCACGCTTGTCTTTGATGTATGCACGCTGCACAACACCAACAATTCGATCAGCATCATGCTGATAAAGAAGTGGGGCACCGTCATTTAAGCGAGACAAGTCCATCGCTTTCTCTGACATCTCCAGCACTTCCATGCCGAAGTAACGCTCAACAGGCTCCTCAGAAGCAAACGGGAACTCAATTGTGCGGTCTTCTTTCTCAACGTAATCAGTGCTGTGCGCCCGCGTTAACGCCGTATCTTCAAACATGCGGATCGCAGCAATCTTGGTAAGAGTGCTGAATTTGTGCCCGACTTTTCTATCTGTAGGCTCACCGTCGCGATACAGCGTGATTAACGCTGCAGGGTCTTCAGCAGTCCCAGTGATCGTAAAACTTGAGTCAGGGACATCGATTGTCCCGTTACGTTCAACACGACTTATGCGCCCGCGAGCTGTGCCGCCGCTGCTATTCCAAGAAACAAAATCTCCAGTTTTAAGCGCATCAGGCGCAGCGCGTTCAGTCATGTTTTCAATAGTTTCCGTGCTATTGGGATCATAACTACGCTCTCTCGCTTTTTTTATTGATTCTGATTTTGAGTTACTCCAGCTACGACCTGCAGCACCTCCCCATGCAGCAAAAGCAACTCTGCCTGGGCTTGGATAACCATCCTCTCCAGAACTAAATCCTTCACCTTCAGCGTCTACCGCGTGACGGGCGTGCCAAGCAGACATTTCAATAACAGTGTCAGGGCTAATTTCATCGCCAGACAAAATCTGAGAAGCGCGACGAGAAGCGACTTTAGTGCCACCTTTCTCGCCTTCTTCTTTCCACTGACGATATTTTTTTGCTTCTGACTTCATCCCCTCAGTTGGAGACAAGTTGATGTCAGTGCCGTTGACGTTAGCCATTAGTCATCCTCCTCATGAATTTCAGGGTGTTCTGTCTGCTCGACAGGTGGGTTTTGTGCTTGGCCTGCCTTGTTAACAGCACTAGGGTCAGAATCCAAGACGATCCCAAGATCATCCATAGTTGCAAGCTCATGGGCTCTTTGACGCATGGTCTCCTCAAAGTCTCCACCGTGTAAAGCGACAACTTGAGACAAGGTCATGATGCCTGACCGGATCATTGACTTATAAGCCTCAGCTTCTTTTTGGGGGTCTACAAACTGCGCTGCTGGTGCAATCCATTTCGCTTCGTAATAACGATCGGGATCCATGTCAAAAGCAGGCATCTGCAAAACACCTGACATCACACCCATTTCAATCCAACGCTCGTAAATTGGTTGGCACAATTTGTCGATGACGTATTGCTGCAGCGTTCTGTAATGAGCCCGCGTCTCAATCAACTCAAGACGAGAAGAGCTGTAGTTACTTTGCGAAAAGTCGCTCGACACCTGGGTATAGGAGCAACCGACGCCAGCAGCCACGGCACGCAACATCTGAGCCACAAATGGCGTAAACGCATCATCTGGACGCTGAGGCGAGAAGAATTGCATTTCTTCTCCTGGCGCAAGACGACGGATGCTGCCAGGGGAGAAGTCCAGAACAGACTCCTCTTGATAAGTGCCATCCTCAAACAGCTCTTGATCAGGAGTACGAACAAAGCCCATCATTGCTGCGCTCGAGCGTGCAGCGACAATTTCTGCCTCCTCGTAGCCACGCAGGTTGTTTAGTCGCATGATTGCCGAAGCAAACGCAGTTACCCCACGGGTTTGACCAGGACGGTCAACGGAATACAGGTGAATGATTTCGTTGGCAGGAATGCGTGTGCGACGTTTTTTGGCAATTTGTGCGTAACTGAATTGATAATCACCAGGGTGATAATTCAAGAAGTGGTAAGCCACTGGAGCCGACCATTCGTCAAGCTCAACGCCCATACGGACTCGATTACCGTTTGGTTCAAATCCGGTGTAATCATCGTCAAGCAAATCTGCTTCAATGACTTCTAGGCCCAACGGAATGCGGCTATCGCCAAAAGACTGGCGGACGAGTCGAACAAAGACCTCGCCTGACTCAATCATGCTGCTGATGCACAGCTGCTGAATTTGCGGCCAAGACAAGGTGCCACCTGCGTGGCAATTCTTGGCTTTGCTCCACTTTTTAAATTCGTGCTCAATAATTGGATTCAAGCGTTCATCAAGACGACCGCCTCGAATCATTCGCACTTGCGCTTGATGCTTGATGCCTTGGCCAACGACGTTGTTTTTGACAGCACGCAACGCAGATTTTGCAAAATCTGAATCGCGAACAAGAGCCCGAGCACGATTCCGCAGAATACGCAGGCTGTTTTTTACTTCTGAGTCGGCGCTTGTACCCTGACTAATCCAATCGGATGTCAGGCGATTCATCTGAGCGCCTGCGTAGTTGCGTCTTGCAACTTTGCGTTTTCGCGTAAAAGGCCACATGACTAACGGAACCTCACTTTGGCTAGGCCAGGATTGCCAAGCCCTTGTCTAATCTTTTCAGCCCGACGTTCGGCATTGACCTCAGCCTGCAAAGCATCACGCAACTGCAGCAATTCGGTCATCTTGTATCTCTTTAAATTGCGACCACCAATCGTATATTCCTGAACCATGCCGCCTTGAGACAGCGTTCTAATAGCGGCCTCTACATAGTCAAGATCAATTTTTGCTCTTGATCGATCGTCAAATGCACCCGGCTGCCCTGTGTAACTAAGAGTGGCCTTGACAGTGAACTGGCCTCGGCCTGCTGTGTACTGGACTGCGCCTAAAGAAGCAATTGCCTGCCATGTCCACAGCCCAGCGTCAAAATCTGTGGTCACACTGGAAGGCACCGTGACGCGCCAGCCGTCGCTTTCAGCTACTCCTGTGATTGTTGCCCCTTCATGGTTCGTGTTTGTCCTGGCATACCATGTCAACGTATAACTTGCGCTGTCGATCTGAGTGCCTATCGAATCGTTGAAAGCAGGTACGTCAAAAATGACGGTGTCGCCTGCATTAACAATTTCAGGAACAAGAATGCTCACCAGTTGGTAACGAAGGACTGCTGAGGACGACGCGCACCACGTCGTCGCAATGGCTGATATTCAGATTCTACCTTCCTTTCAGGCTTAGGCTCGGCTTTTATTGCTGCTTTCTTGAACTGTTCAAAAATTGTATGTCGGTTGTACCGAAGATATAAAAAGTTTAATGCTGCATACGAATAAACAAAACAGTCCAAGGCTTCGTTGCGATCGCCAGCTTTTTTCTTCCACTCACGCACCGCAAAACCCTTGACATAACGGACGACTTGACGTTCTGACGTGAGCTGCTTGAAATACTCTTCGCTGGCCTCTGCATGAAAATGAATGTAGCCCGCACCTTCCTCGTTGTGTTTTAGGCGGCCAAACAAAGTCGATTTGATCGTATCGACTCCAACAGGGAACACCTCGGCAGAGTTTTTAAGCACTTGGCCGCGATAGTTGATGTCAACCTTGCTTGGCTTTCCAATTGCAGGTTTATTACGTTGCGATTGACCCTTCAACGCAAAAACGTTGCGCTTCATTCGCTCGCGGCAAAACGCATAGACCTCGCTGGTGAAGTGACCGCCACTATCAATTCCAACAGCAGAAAGCTTGACCTCGTCTCCGTTGTTGCGTTTGTACTTTCTAAAAATTACGTCGTCAACTTGCTCCCATAGCTTTGGCCCCGCAGGGTCGCCATATATCTCATCGTGTGAAATCAACCAGCACTCCTCCCCTTCGGCGTACGCATAAATGCCTACAGCAACGCGATTGTCCTGCACGTCGATCCCAGCCGTGACAATGCTTGCCCTGTCTGGTATCTCACTAGCGGGGTAGAACTCGGCACGCTCGCGCAAACCTTCTGCTCCAAGCTTTGCCCCGACCTCTTCCTCCCAGGTCTCGCCCAACACCGTGTTGACAAACGTCTTTAACAAAGGAGCGTCGTTTTTCGCACGTAAAAATTCGGTGACAATCTCCTCCCAGCTTTTCCAACCCAACGGCGAATACAAGCTGGACAAGTGAAACCCTGCTGTTCTTTTGTCCTCTGACGTGGCGGTGGCTCGCCACTCGCCTTTGCGAAGCATCTCGCTTTTGTAATGCTCTTCAATATGCGTTCCACAGGACTCGCAAACGTAAGCCGCTGTTTTTGGGTCGCCGTCACGCCACTGGATGTTCTTCCACTGCAGATGTTGCATGTGCCCGCAATGCACACACGGGACAAAATATCGACGCTGATCAGATGCCAAATACTCTGTCTCAATCCTGCTCATGTCCTTAACCGTCGGCGTTGAGGTCAGAATGATTTTTCGACGTGAGAACGTTGAAGCCCGTCGTTCTGCCAACGCACAGGGGTCACCCTCTCCGTCAACGTCAGCAGGGAACGCATCAACCTCGTCGAGTAGCACCCAGCGGCAAGGAGCAGAACGCAAACCCGTTGCAGAGTTTGCCCCGGTTAACAACAAGATCCCGCCTGGGTAATCCTTGCTGAACATTGTGTTGCCTGAGTCTCGACTTCTGGCAGGCGCAATCTTTTCCGCCAAACATGGCGTCTCATGGATTAACGAATCAAGCCTCTGTTTTGACAGCCTCTTGGCCATCTCGATCGTCGGCTGGACAAACAAAGCCGGGCCAGGCGCATGGGCAATCATGTAACCGACGACGTTATTAATCGATTCTGTTTTGCCCAGCTGCGCTCCAGCCATAAACACAACTCTCTGGACTGAACTGCTCGACGACATGCAATCCATAATTTCTTGCAGATACGGAGTCCGATCCGTTCTCCAAGGCCCTGGCTCCGACGACGCCTTGTTGCTCAGCATTCGATACTTATCGGACCACTGTGAAACAGTTAGGTCAGGATCAGGCCTTAACCCTTCAAGGAATGCGTTCTCATAAACCTTTGCTCCATCATCCATCGGTCAACCTCTCCAATGCTTTACGCAGTTCTTCTGTAAGGGCTTGGTGGATAACGACAGGGTCAGTTTCGGCTGCAAATTGATTCGCCACTCGATCCGGGATTGTGTTCACAGCATCGCGCACAGATCGCGCAAGTGAGAACGCTTCCCTCCTGACCTTCTCTGCTTCGCATAGCTTCTCCTCCTTCTCCTCAAGTTCAAGTCGCGCCAGCTCCGCACGGAAGTGTTCTGACTTTGCACGCGATTCGTTAAAGCTAGGGATCTCCTGTTCCGATCCAGAGATCCTGCTGATAAGCTGCGGGATTTCGTGATTCCAGGCCGCTAACGCCGCGTCTTGGTCAAAATAAGTAACGGCACCTTTTTTCTTAAATGTCCCGTCAAGTCTGCCTGTTTTCTTTACTTGGCTGACACGCGCGGGACTAACACCAAGCAGCTCAGAAATTTGCTTCGTAGTAACTAATGGCAACCTGACTTAATAGGAAATTAAATCGACTTTACACACATTTGCGGCAGTTATGCATATATAGGTATTTATAGGGGAAATACTTGCATTTGGGTTCTCCCGCGTTTAGAGTGTCCGGCGCTGACGCTAGCCGAGAGACGGGGTCCGAAATAACC
>Ga0070747_1000267_pt1 | contig 26819 bp, 26 predicted proteins | sample VirMetDEL_Mar_31_FD_77321 | JGI IMG/M metagenome (GOLD analysis project Ga0070747, IMG submission 77321) | Aqueous microbial communities from the Delaware River and Bay under freshwater to marine salinity gradient to study organic matter... | ecosystem: Environmental > Aquatic > Marine > Coastal... | reverse complement strand
GGATATGCTCGTACTCTACGTTATGAATAGTGTAGTACACATCTGTACCACCCGCAACAGAGGCCCCAAAGGTGGTACCAGAGTCCTCAACCCCAGCTAGCTCAGCGCCACCTGTTGTAGCGTAAACTCTTACTTCTGTGTTGAGCGCCAGGCCACTGAATGTCACAGTCACGTTGTTATTGACTGTTGTCGTAGCACTTGTTCCGTCACGGTAGGATGGGGTTAGCCCACCTGATACGTTGATGATAACTGCGCCACCAGAGTTGTTATAGATGGCACGGTTAGCGGCCGTGCCGCCTTGTGCTGCGTAGCCGTTGAATACATAACCATCGATGTTGTATGTGCCAGGCGCGGTAATTACGATCGCATGGCCAGTCCCATCAGAGTTGAAGATGAGTCCGGTTTGGTTCTCTTCGGATCCATCGTCAGCATCCCAGATTATTGCCCCATCGGCATTAGTCGATCCGTTAAAGGTGCAGTCTGTAACAACAAGCGACTGAAAATCTACTTGTCCACAGTTGTTAAAGATACAAGTATTAGCAAACCGGCTGGTGCCTCCATCCACGGGGAATGTCAGCGCCCCGGCATCAGTCCACGTAATAGAGGTCCACTCAAATATGTTCATGTCTGCATCAGACAAATCCCATACCGCGGGAGTACCTAAGTTCTGGAACAAGCCGGACTCTAGTACCAGTGAGTTCGTGCCTGTGCCTGCAATGGTGCGAACAAGGAAGTTCCCAGTGCCCATGTCACGAGCGTCAATAAAGATCTGAAAGTTGGAGTCTTCAAAGTAACTGTCAGCATTGGCTGTGTCGCCCCACTCCCATGAAGCATTGATGTCGTACTTTGATCCCTGAAGGTTCGAGACCATGCCCCAACCATTCGTTACATCGTCACCAGAAACATCACTCCACGTCTCTGGAGTACCGACTGTACCGGCGTTAATGGTCAACGCATAGCTGGTGTTGACAATGAAGTACGAAGCATCCATCCATACGTTGTCGATAGCACCGTTAGCCTTGGACTGGTGAAGTGAACCGTAGCCAACACCAGTGATCGACGCGACTGTCAATGCCCCGGCGGAACCTGTGTAGGCATTGCTGCTCAGAGCGCCACGGTTGGATACGTCGAGCTTCAGACAGTTGTAGTACGAGGGTAACGCTAACCCAGGGGAGTCATTGCCGTTGCAATAGAATCCGATTTCATCTGTGCCGTCAGACAGTACGACTTGACCACCCCCAGCAGACTTTGCGCTCTGCAAGTTGTCTTTCGCGAGGAACCACACAGAGGCGTCAGACATATCCCGTGTGCCGCCGATCGTGGAACAGGTCATGCGCTCCAACGCGTTGGATAGCTGGGTACTAAGACCCTGAGTACCTTGATAGTAATCACCCGCAGCACTGGTGTCAGTGACAGCGTCATCGCCGGCCCAAGAGTCGGTATCAGCTTCAGCGCCATTGAGTAGTGTTCTGTTGTCAGTGCTCATATCTATGCGCCAGTACGATCCCGAGGCACCCACAGCCAAACATGTCAGTGTTGTTTGGGGTGACTATGTTAACCCTGTGGTCTCTATCCTGAATGTATTTCTCCAAGTCCTCAGTGCAGGATCCAAATATATACAGGCACTCCTCTGGATGCTCGAACTCCCGTAAGTCTACAGCATTCCAAGGATTAGGAGTGAGGAAAACCAGGGGGATCTCTCCCCTGTACTTAGCGATGATGTCGCCTATGTTGTCCTCAAAGAACAAGCGACCACCGTAAGCGCCGATGGTCTGCTTATAGACTCGGCGCTCAAGGTAGTTCTGCTCTTCAGAAAACCCAGGCTCCTTCTGTGCTGCTACGAAGAACACCTTGGTACTCCCCGATTATGTTACGTAGTTCAGTTCGTTCGAAGCCGTTAGTACGATGGTAAGCGGAGTGCCAGAGGCAATCGACTGGACACCTGACTGAATGAACTGAGCTCCGTCGAGACCAAGAGCTCGAGCGACAACGAATGTCTCAGTAGACACCACTCTGCCACCCTGTACGTTTGCATCGAAGTCGTAAGCGAAGTTGAAGTCAGAGGAAGCAACACCCGCCACGTTTACCGGCGTGTCATCCTGCACTATGATTGCATCTGGGGAGTCGATCGGGTTCTGATCAACGAAGGCGGATCCAGATGCTACAGATACAGTGTCTGCTCCGTCGTACCTGAGAACTGCCCACGAGGCACCTGGCGTAGTTTCCGTAGTGATCTGGTAGACACCATTCATCGCGGCGTCACCACCGGTAAGCCCGGCGACCCTGATGTAGTCGTTAACTGATAGCTCAGCGTTGTCCGGCAAATTGGTGCCAGCTGAAGTGATCGTGCCAGCTGGGCCTGTACCTGAGGTGAGAACGAAGTCTGCGGTAGTCGTGCGGATCGTGCGGTCGTAGTAAAGGACGTACTCTGCAACGGTATCGTTGATGAGAGCGGCGTTGAAGTCGAGTGTGATCGAGATCGTTTCCGGGAATGACCTACGTACGCCAGTGTTGTCCACCAGGCGTAGGTTGTTCTGGTCAGCAGCAGCGATATTGGTGACGTATACGCCAGTTCCGCCACCGTCTGGGTTAGCAGAGCCCGCTCCGGCAACCAGTGTGTCGCCCTCGAATGATAGGAGGTCACCCATAAGACGACCAATCTTGGTGTCAGCGTCGTTGTCGATGTCACCGGTGCCGTTGCCACCAGTAGATCGAAGTGACCATTGGACGAACTCGTAAAGTTCCTGGGCCGTGCCTCCATTCGCATCGAGGATGATACCGAAGTCGTAGTTACCACCAACAAGAGTTGTCTGGTTCTGCGGCGTGGCGTAGTACGTGATCGTCATGCCAAGGTAATCACCGTCAGGCGTACCGTCGGAGTTAGAGTCAATCAGTACATCAGTTGCAAGAATCTTCAGGTCGGTAGCGTTGGCTAGCGGGAAGCGGAAGACAAAGTTGTTGAGCTTGGCAACACCAGCAGCTGTCAGCGAGGACGAGTCGAACGTCTTACCGTTCGTGTCACCATCACGTACACGCAGCTTAATCTGGAAGTTGTCTCTGTTATCGAATGCGATCTGCGCAGATGTATCGGCCTCGCCTGTGTTGAACGAGGCTGTGGCAAACGTCAGTGTGAGGGCCGCAACACCAGTGATAGTGTAGCTGCCGTCGTTCGCAGGCGTGCTTGCGCTACGCACAACCATCTTGCCGCCGACTACAAACCCATCAGTGATAAACGATCCTGATGCACGAGTGACTGTGTCGTCCCCACCTGCACCATCTACAAAGGTGAATGTGGCAGGGTTACCGATCTCATTGTACGCTAGGATGGCTTCGTTAACTGGGCCAGTGAAGTCGAAGTTGACGGATAGGTCAGTCGTGACGTCGGTACCAAAGTGGTAGTAAGCCAAGTCACCAGTGCTCGGTGTCTCATCTTCGAAGCTACCCAGGGTGATTATGCCTGAGTAAATTTGTGCGGTGACGCCGTTGTTATCAACGTGCGACCAGCCACCTGTTCTGATTAGCTTCCTGGTACGGATCGTTCCATCGACAGTGTTATCGGCAGCGAACTGCCAGCCATTCGGATTAGAGCCATCGGTACCGACCTGATACTTACCAGCATCAAGGTCAATCGCGAACATGGGGAACGGGAACTGCCTGAGGAAGTCGTCGTCTTTCCACTCTTCCTTGGCGAATGAGTAAATGGCATTCAGCTCTACGCCATCTGCGGAGAGACCGTTCTGCTCGATGATATAAATACCCCGGCCGGCAGTCTCAAAGTGAATGTTTTTCTTGGTGGTTGTGTCACCTAGAACCGAAGCGGCAGTATTGTCCACGCCAGAGTCGGATGGGTTAGATCCAGTGAGCTTCACCACATCAATTGCTGTGGTGGCAGGGGTCGCGTCAGCTACCCGGTACAAACCGTTGTTGTTTACGTCGATCGCGTTACGTACTTCAATGTAATCGTCGTCAGCCACGGCAGGCAGATTAGCGCCAGCCGAGTCAATAGAAATCGTGGTACCGGACGCAGTGGTCTGGACTCCAAACCTTAAGTCAGCAACAGCAGCAACTGCGCCCTGCGATAGTTGATCTGGATCTGTAAGAATTGCCATGCTACATCCCTATAAATGATTAGAGGCCCGTCCTGGGCATACGTACTGATTTTACCGGGGAAAGACCTATAAGTCCACGTCCCTGTCATCTTCTGTGCCGGATAAATGGCGAACTTGATAGCCGAAGCCCGTGTTGGGATCCATCGTAATGGCTGTCTTCATTGCTTTGTCAATCCCGCATCCAGCAACCAGGACTGCCCATGCTATGGAGCCTCCTGATCCTATGCCGTACCACCGGTTGTGGATGGGGGTTAGTCTCATGAATTTGTCCGCGACTTCAATGCCGTCGGGGCCCAGAACCAGTACCGTGAAGCTGTCTCCTTCGTCTAAACTCTCCCATGCGTCCGGAGGTGTGTCCCAATCCCCATCCCTGAACCAATCCAGGAAATGTTCAGCTGGTCCCTCCATTCCAGCCATCCCAACCAGATAGATGTCACCCCCTATGTCGACTCGTTCGATTTTGGTGTCGCAGCTTATGGCCACTTCCCCGTCGTTGGTGGTGACCATACGATCACCTGCCATTATTCCCATTGTCTGATCAACTACAATGGTCGTCATTCTGTCCACCCTCTGAGTCGTTCCTTGTCCTTATTGCAGAACGTAAGAGCCACGATCGCGTCAATGGCGAAGGCCTCCAGATCCCCCGTGGTTTCGAGTCCTTCCAGGCCCGGCTCTGGGCAATCTGCAAGTAACTCTGCGGGGGGTTGGACTTTTTCAATGATTGTTTTAGTCGGTGTTACCGGACGAACTTCCAGCCGCTTCCCGCAACCGGTCTGCAACGCCATCAGGCAGAGGAGTATCAGCCCACTCGCGATATGTTTCATCAGTCTTCCTCTGCGCTTTTATTTGCGCTTCGATTGTTCTCAGGTCGGCTTCCAGTTTTGTCCTTCGCGCGATCGCTTCTTGGTTCGCAGCTGCAACCGCATCCAGGCTGGCACGAAGCTCCGCAACCGCAGACCTCTCGTCCGCAAGCGCAAGTTCCAGTGCGTTCACCGTCGCTATGTTTATTTCCTGGACACATTCTTGTACCCCTTCATCCCGTAAGTCTCGTTTGAAGTCATACCATTTATACGCTAAGCCACTAAGTAACATAGTGACTCCGATACCAAGTGCCCAGCGACCAAGTGACGAAGCTATAAGCTTAGTGAATAGTCCCATCATTTCTTGCGACGTGCCTTTGTTTTCTCGTACTCCCCGTTCTTTTTACGTTCTTCCATCAAGCGAGCGAGCTTAGTTTGTTCTTTCTCCTCAGCTAGCGTTTTGCTGATACCTCGACCAGAGTCGTTGACAGTGTAATTATGACTGCCCTTCAGGTATTCTTTTAGACGATGCTTTAACGACGGTTTGCCTAAGTGCTTCTCGCGCAGACGTTTGTCTTCCATCTGCTTCTTGGCTTCTCTCTCTGTGGGCCCCACTTTATGTACTCCTCATCTCTTAAATCTATCCCGCATACTTGTGCCGTACGCCAACATTCTGCTGGAGATGCCTCCCTCTTCAGAGGCGTGTCTTGAGCCAGGGACTAGCTGCTCCGCTACTATGTCCCTGAACCTACGCTCTTGGGGAACCTCTCCTCGCGCTATCGCTTCAGCCTGGCGATCGTTGTAGCGCTGATTACCAGTCAAGCGGGTATGGGCCATGCGCGCCCAATTTTCAGCTACTTTAGCTGCTACTTCTTTAGCTGCTTTATTCGCTTTTTTCTTTGCTCGTTCCTCCGCTTCTTTCGCCAGTTTTCTACCGAGTACCTTTCCTATATTGTCGGGGATAGGTGGCGTTTGCGGCGTACTAGCCGGGCTCGGTTTATGAGGATCGAAATCATTTACGTCGATCTTGCGCCCTTTTCCTTCAAGCATATCTCTGACCTGCTTCAGCTGGTCTGAAGGCTTCATTTCCTTGAACTCCTTTTGCGTCAGGAGTTCTTCTTCGGCGTTACGAATCGGTGTTACTTCTTCTATGTACTCGCCATATGTGTCGGCAGCCTCAGGCAATTCCTCCAGTACATCTTGGGCTGTCTCTACTGTTTCTTTGCCTCCGATCGCGTCCGCTGCGCCAGTGATGCCACGTATTGCCAGGCGGCCGGCGAGTGCTTGTGGTGAGCGCGAAACCATATTAAGCGGTCCGAAGCTCGCCTTCAGCTTTTCCTTCAAAACTTTGCGCCGCTCTTTGGGGTCTAGGTCCATTACTTCTTCGCCTGACATATCCCGTGCTTTCTTCTGTTTAGCTGTGAGCTCAGGCTTTTGGAGCGACTTCAGTAACTCTGCTAGATTAAATTTACTTTTCCCCAGCATGCTCATGGCTTTGTTGTAACACCGAACTTGTTAGCGACGTACACCTGAGCAGCGAAAGTAATGGGGACGGCCATGCCGATGAAAGCAGCAGCGTGCTCTGGGAAGAAGTGCGCAGCAACGCCAGCCAGTGAAGTTATAGCTGCTCCTATCGTGGTGCGCTTACCAATTACCATGCCGTTCATTGTAGAACCGGCGGCAATGGTGCTGATCTCAACACGACCTTAGTGGCCTCGTTTGAGTCTGCACTTTCAGTGCCTTCCATGTTAACGGTTCGAGCGACGCAAGTGTATGTACCGGGTGTAGTGATAACATCAAGAGCGGCTGAAGCACCTGGCGAGACAAACGTAGGAGTCGTGTCACCGTTGCAGTAGATCCTAACTTCCATCTGTTCTGTCGCAGGATCAAAGACGGTCCCGTCTTCATTCTGCGTAGCGTTGGTCCATGTGAAAGAGATCGTGCCAGCGCCAGCAGGTATCACGGCAAAGCCTAGCGCCAGCAACACAGCCAGCCACCACTTCTTCGCTTTGTTCCACTGTTTCTTTATCCAGTCCTTCATTACTCTTACTCCTTCATTAGGGCTTCAAACGCCGCCTTGACGTTCTCGCGATTTTGTTCAATATCCTCAGCGTTTTCCTGTCCGGTGCGCGTGTTCTCCTGCACATCAGATTTGATCGCAACGATGTTGGTATCTGTACCGAGGTCGCGAGCGGCAAGCTGCCTACTTACTTCCTCAGACACTTGCCACTGCATGAACTGATAGAAGACAACGAGTGCTACTGCCCCCGCCCCTCCAAACACCCAGTTCTTTACTTTTTCCCAATCCATTATTAGTCCTCGAAGTATGCCAGTACAGCGGAGCGCTGTTCGTCAGTGAACTTGGGTTGCTTCTTGGTAACTACGGGCTTCGGTTTAGGTTTAGGTTTACGCAGCTCAGCTTCGAGCGCCGAGACCCTCTCGTCGATGTCGACCTGTGCCATCTGTACCATTTGAATGTCTTCGTTGTGATCGATCGCAATGATTTGCTGCTGCTCTATGATCTCTTCATAAACATGCTCAGGCTCAGGCTCTACTACGACTGCAGGCATTACGATCTTCATCTGCTTGTGGCCGCCGAACTCAAAGCCAACGCTGGCTTTACCAACTGTCTGTCCGTGGCTTGTGCCAAGGCCGACAGTGAACGCAACGCCATCTTCGTTCTTGTAAGCGTAACCTACACCCAGGCCAGTGCTTCCATGAACGCGTGACATACCAAAAGTCACTCGTGAGGTTTGTTCTTGTGGGAGGTGGACTTGAATCGCTTCGGTGGCGGCAGTGAACCTGCCCCAATCTCTTTGCCAGTTACGTGTTTCATTGATCCATTCGATAGGAACAACGCCGTCCTTCCCGTTAATACCATCTCTTCCAGGGCGGCCGTCATTTCCGTCTCGTCCATCTTTACCATCAGTTCCATCCCGCCCATTCTGACCGTCAACTCCGTCTCGCCCATCGATTCCGTCACGTCCATCCTGGCCGTTAATCCCGTCTTTTCCATCTGCTCCGTCCTTCCCATCCTTCCCATCCTTCCCGTCCTGACCTTCATAGTCACAGCCTCTCTCGAGAAAACGCGGGTGGTCACACTGGTCATTGTCAGTTGCGAATGCTGCCCCTGACATTAGGATTATAATTATAGTTGTTAGTATTTTCATGGTCGTCCCTTAGTAATCTAGGTCGTCCTCCATAATGAGAAGAGCGCCCACTGCTATAGCAATGATCGCACCGTTGGGTAGCCTGAGCAAGTCCGCGCCGGCAGCCCCAGCGTCAAGTGGCAGAACAGCCTCAATTACTTGGGCTGTGCCGCCGGAGAAGTGGTAGCTCAGGAAGTGTACTGAGGCGAAATGCGCACTCTGGAAGTGATTAGCCACGGGTTATCCCGTAGCGTCGGAGTACTGCGGTATAAGCTCTGAGGGGTAGCCAAGCTGATCGTACTTGATAGTGATCTTGTTAATGCGTGGGCGCGCGGGAATGATCACATCTACCTTTGGGCTAGATGATTCTACACTAACCTTTGGCGGAGCCTTGCGTAGCACCTGCACCTCTTCTCTGAGGCTGTCAATGGCACGCTCAGCACGCTTCATCTGTGCCTCCACGATAGGCGACACATCGTTGATGCCCTTTGAAGCTTCTTTCGGGGTAGGAGCTTTCGCCCTACTAAGCTTCATGGAGATAGGCGCAGGTTTTTTCTTTTTCTTACTCACAGTGCGTTTAGTGCTGTGATCCTGGCTTTATATTTATTGACCAGGTCCATATTGCCTGCTGCTCTAGCCGCGGTGACCCGCGCCTGCAGCTCACCTATGAGTCGTCTCTTGTTAACCTCACTATCGTCACGGCCAACGCCGACCTTTTCCTTTGGTGCCGCTTTCTTAGGGGGAGATTTGGCAGCGGCTTTTGGCTTATCTTCACCAACAGTTTGCATGCCCTCACCCATACGTTCCAGCTCACGCTCGGTACGTGTAACGCGTCTCTCTTGACCCTCAGTTATGTCAGTCATTCCATACTCCGGTTATCATGGCCGTGTGTAGCTTCTCTGCACGTCGACCTACTTGTGTGTACCAGCGACTGTCTTTCATTTCGTGCGCCGCTAGGCTGTAATCCTGTAGTGCTAGTGCTGCGTTTAACTTTACGAAGCGCTTGAAGCGAGCAAAGCCCAAGTTAAAGACCATATCAGCAACGATAAGCTGGCGTACCGGATCCAGGTTGTTCCAATAATCCAGTCTTCTGCATTCATCGAGCGTATTTTCGATATCAGTGTTGAGAAGAAAGGCAGACTCATCTTTAGTTATTCCTCTGTCGTCAAGGTTTCGCCCTACACCTATAGTAAGTTTATCAGCTGAGCACTTATATGGAAACAGGCGCTCTGCTTCTGCCCAGCGTAGGTGTTTCTCAAAGGCTACTTTATCCATCAGTTAGTTTGCTCCTCTTCAAGGTCTTCCACTTGTTCTGTGAGCTTAGCTATGTCTACAGACATCTGACGCTGCCGAGTGTCAGCGCTGTCAATCTTGTTTTCGATCCTAACTAGGGATGCCGCGACAGAAAGCGAGGCTGTCGAGTCCGCCTTGCTCTTTAAGTCTGCTGTGTTACGTTCTACGTCACTAGCGAGAGAAACGGCCCAGGCAATAAGCATTGTAAATGCAATGCCGCCGCCCCAAAGGGAACGTATGACCCATACTATGTCTCTGTGTAAGTCCATTCGGTTAACTGGCGCGTCCTGTTCTGGGTGTATTATGTTTGTCACAATGGTGTTCCTTAGCTTCCACTGTCGGTACGTAGCATATCTCTCAGCCAAGGCAGCTGAGAGACAACTGGTATTGACTTGGGTATTGTCTGCGATAAAGGCTTTGAAATCAAATCACCAGCATGGCTTAGCGCTGGGCCGCTCAAAGCAACTAGCTCTGACTGTCCGAAGTCCCCAGCCCCTTCAAAGTCCCACCCAAGTTGCGCAGGTCCAAGCAAGCCAGAGCGTTCAAACAGCGTCCATGAATACTCCCACCCGTCTTTTCTGGCCTTGGTGTCATTGCCCGTGATCAAGTCACGTAGCTCGATGCCGACCGCGGTTAGCGCTAGCATGCCGAGTGCTGGAGTTACTGCCCCTAACATCTCAGGTGCGTTCTTAGCCTCGTCCCAGTTGTACTTCATGCGCTTCAGGAATATGTCATATATGGCATACATAAATCCTTTAAGGTGATACACCAGCATCATCCCTGGATGGCTAGCAGCGATCGGTCGTTGCGATGGGTTAGGCGACATAATTGACTCATCCACGAACTGCACCAGTGCAGCAGCGATTGCATCGTCACGCTGAGCGCGTCTGCCTTTCTGTGTGGCATATGTACCGGAGTTATATATTGGCTTGCCAGCTGCGATCCAGTCGCGCACCATCGCAGGTGTAAGGCCAAACTCAAGCAGGAACTTCCGAGCCTTTCTACGCTCCCTGTCTGTGCGTGCTGACTCAGAGTTTTTTGCTGCGTTCTCAAATGACTTGATGCCGACTGCCAACGCATACTTACGTGTCGTATCGGTGTACCAGTTCAGACCTGTGTACTTGAAGAACTTGTCGTTCCACTTACGCAAGCCAGTCGGCATGTAATGGTTATCCACGTACTCAGAGAGTACTGACTGGCTGACATCATCAATTATAATTCCGAGCGCCTCGGCCATCTCAGCTAGTTCGTTATCGGTGGACCCTTTCACGATGTCTCCGATGTTCTTGGAGAACTCAGAGAACGCAGTCTTTGCAGAGCCGGATCGGATCACCGGGCCCATCATGTCAGGCAACGATGCGAACACAGTAAACAGTAGCACTCGCATGTTGTTGTATGCGACCAGGCCAGCCATGGCTTTGCGAGTAGTCTCGCCAACTTCATCACGACCATACATACCAAGATTAGCATCTACGTAGTTCTTCATGCGCATCAGCTGTATGTCATTAGCGCCCTGTGCTTTAGCTTCATCGAAGATTTCGTCCAGCTTTTCTTGTGGGTTCCAGTCCCTGCGTCGATTCATATCGCCGCCGGTTAAGCCTTTTTTCGCCTCTGACCCCAGCACTCTATTGTACTCGGCACGCTTGACAGCATGGTTGAAGTAGTTCGCCAGGATGTTATCGAGGTCAGTCTCGAGAAACTGATCCATGAATTTTGAGTTGGTGTAACGATGGCGCATTGCCTGAAAACCAGGTGACTGCATGGACAGCTCGTCCACCTCGAGCTCTTGCTCGGCAGCAGCCTGCTCGGCCTCCTGCGATGTCAACGCACTGAACTTAGCTCTCGCAAACTCTTCAGCTTCCCTACGTAGAGACTGGTTTTCTCGCTGATGCATCTCCACGTAATGATTAATAATTGCTTCTTCATTAGCGAGAAGCGCTGCCTTGTTAAACATCTTCGGCACGTAGTTTTCTATTTTGCCTACAGGTAAGCCAGCTTTGACTAAGTAGGTATGCACCTCATTCATCATCGCGCGGATCTCTCGCGCCTTGGCAGCTAGTTGAGGGCTCAGCGGTTTAGCTTGTGGAGTACCGTTTAGTTCATTCCGCAGTGCGTTTTTACTTTCTGCATCCAGGCCAGCGGTGATGTTCTGGTATCTTGTCCAGAAGCCATTCTTCATTCGCTTAACTGCTTGGTGATAGTTGTTCTGTGCCTTTCTCTCGCCCTGCCGGCGGCTGAAGATATCAATCAACCTGTCAGCTGCTTTGATCCCGTCCTTAGATAGCGTGTTCATGACTGAGGTACTTGGTGCCAAGGCAACTTCGTACAGGTTAGCCATGAGTTGTTTCATAGCCTTGCCGCTGCGAATGATCTCGTTGTAGCTAAGTTGCCTGGGGAGCATTTTCTTCCACTCCTCAAGTGTCAGGCCTTTGTACGGAGAGCGTATAACTTTGCCCTGTGCAATTTCTATCTTAGCCTTGTTAGTCTTTTGCTCTGCTTGGTCCTGAGTGTCCTGGTTAGTTCTCGCTGCCGCAAGGTCACGTTCCATCGCCTTGATGTGAAGACCTAGATTACCAGCTATGTCGTTAAGCACTTCGAAGCCAAGTCCAATCTTATTATGTGGGAACCATCTGTCTGTGGACGGGTCTCCAACTGTAGCTGCGCGTCGCGCGACTGCATCTGCAAAGTCTGCGTATGTTTCATTCAGCTTTGCGCCATAGCGAGTGGGGTTCGCCTTAAGGGCATCATAGAACTCTTTGATCTTTTTCTCTACCTTCTGAAAGAACTCCTCAAGAGCGTTGCGCGGTTGGCGTCGAGAGTTCATCCATACAACAAACTGATCAGCCATCCACTCTTTGAACTCGAAGATATTAGCTTCGTTAGGCTCGAGCATACGCTGGTCCGTGGGGTTAGCAGGGTCTTGATTAAGGGTTTCGCCAGTGCTGCGTTTGCCTGCCTTAATGTCTGCCCGGAATGCTTCCCACAATTTCTTCTGGCCATCGAGACCTAACTTCTTCCAGGTTACGAAATGAATGGCGTGCCCTAGTTCATGTATAAGCCCTGCCACGCCATTGCCGGTACTAGCGTCGAAGTCGTACAGACGTATTATCACGGCGTCCATCGTGTCAAGGTAAGCCATGGCAGCTGAGTCGAATGCCAGCAGGGCATTCGCTATATCTGCAAGGTCCCGGTTCGAGGAGTTCTTAAATTCAGCTAAAGCCTCCGCGTCCATCACAACTATGCGTGTGTTCGGTATCAGCGTCTGGACTTTCTTCACGAGCCAAGTGATCTGTTTCTGGAACTTCGCTGCAGCACCTTTGAGCTGAACACTCAGTCCCTTATTGGTAAGCTCCTGCACTACTTTGGCTTGACGATCCTTGGTCCTGGCAGCCGCGCCTTCTGTTCGTGTTCCATCTGGCTTCGCTGCGGCACCCTCCACAGCTACCCACTTAAACTTAAGGGGCTTGGGCTTGAGTACAGTGACCTTCGTGCCTTCTGGATCTTGCTCTGCAATAGCGTCTCTGGCTTTTTTGTTCTCCAGGTACTGCTCTCTGGATTGCCTTCCAGAACGTTTGTCGAGTTCGCTCACATGCTCGTCAAAACTTTTCTTCTTACGCTTCTTGCTTCTTTTGTTAGGGGTTGGCTTGCCTTCAATGGCAAGAGCCCGGTTGACCTGGTTGTTCTCTTGGGAATTCTTTGGCTTGCGCTCAAGAATTGCCAGCGCGCGCGATAGCTCGCTGAACTCAGCCTGCTCAGCCTTGGTACGTTTGCTCGGAGAGGGGAAGGTGGCCATGACGCGCTTCAGCCTATCCATGTTCTTAGCAAGCGGCCCGCCGCGGTTGCGGTCACCTTTTTTGCTACGCGTTGCGTCTATGCCGCCCGTGTCAATTACTGACTGCTCAGCCTGCTGCTTCTCAGTAGGGATTTTTCCTTTGGACTCCTTCTCTATCTGTGATAAGAGTCCCTGCGCGTCTGAGCCTGGCTCTGTGTCAACATATGCATATCGTCCTGAGGAACGAACTTCTAATTCGAGATTCGCCGCTACGTCTGGATCCAGCTCAGCTAGTGCCTGATCAATAGGCTGGCCTGTCTGGCCTCTTTCATTAGCGTCGAGCCCTCCTGTCCTCTCAAAACGTGGTGAGCCCGCGTCCCTGCCTTTTGGTACTAGGGTACTTCGTTGAGACCCTTTCACACCTGGGGTGAACGTAGTGTTCGTTCCTACGCCAGCTGGGATGCCTTCATAGCCAAGGACGGGGTCAGTACGAGTGGTGTCCTTTGTCATGGTTTCATCAGTACGTACTGTCTGCTTGACCTGGCGAGACTTCCCGTCTTTTCCTATGATGTTGGTGGTCTTAACCTCAGCGCTTTCTCCCTCTATGTTACCTTCTATGCGCGCATCTGATTTACTTCGTTGCCGCTCGAGCAACGATGATGTCTTTCCCTCCACCTTACCTGCCAGGCGTGCAGCTTCAATGCGCTGATGCTGCTTGACTGTCTGATTTCTGGCACGACCTGGGTACTGCTTCTCGAAGGCTTCGCGCATCTTAAAGTAGGACGCATCGTCAACCATATCGCGGGCCATCAAGTGGGCCATAATAGTGTCAAATGCCTGCTGATTAGTTTGAACGTCCCCCTCGCCCAAGCGGTTGCCGTCTCTAACGAGTGTCACGACATCAAGGATTACGTTAGCTTTACGCCCCGGCAACTTAACAGTCACATGGCGAGACTTATCGGGATTGCCACGCGCGCTGATACGTGCCTTCTCAATGGCACCAGTTACCACCTCATCTTCAAGGATAGTCTTGCCAAGCCCGCCGCTGTCGTTGATCGCAATGACGAACCCGTCGTCTTGCTCTCTAATGCTCCACGCAGACTCAGGGACGCTGGGGTACTCCTCCATCATCCTTACCATGTTCGTGCCGGCGTCACCGAAAGTCTTGTATGGGCGGGCGCTATCACCTCGTGTGCGATATCGCTCCGTCTGCCCTTGAGCGTTTTTGACTGCCATCTTCTGGCCAAAAGTAAAGGACGTATCTGACTCATCAGGAAACGACTGTGTGCGTTCGTCCATGACAGGGTCGCCTTCGATGTCACCCATAAGTGACCCGATTATCTGCTCTCCGCGCAGGCCAAGCTCGGTCGCAACGCCTCCTACTTCCTCTTCCAGCCCTTTCATTTGTTCGTCTATAAATATCTTGCGCATGACGGGGTCGGTTATAAGGGCCGCCTCGTCCGCGACATACATCGCATACTCGCTGGCATACCTTACTGTGTCCTCAAGGACAGGTGCGTGTCCTGCAAGAAATTCATCTTGTCCTGCTTGTACTGCGTCTCTGTACTTACTGTCACCCTGGAAAGGAGTGGCCATGCCGTTGGCGTCAAACACGCCCCGAACACGATCTTGGGCGTCGTTGAACTCAGCCCCAATCTTGTTCAACACTGGGCCTACCTTTTCGTCAACGATCGTCTGGGCGCGTCCCTTGATTTCCTCAAATATAGTGTTATCAGCTGGCTCGAAGTCGTCAGGGTATGACACTTCTGGCGTAGGCTGCTCAGCTACTCTCTCACTTCCCGGCGCTGGGCCGCCTGGCAAGTTAGGCCGGAGGCTACGAGAACCTGCGATGTTACGAAACGAATCTGTGTCGTCGGGAGTGGTCGCGCGTCCTATTGCTTCAGCCCCGCCGCCCGTTACTGCACCTACAAGTGCGCCTGCTGCGAAAGCGTCAAGCACCTGCATAGCTACATCTGGATCGTTCCAGTCGAAGGTTGGGTCATGCCACGCGAGGGACGACAGTTGAATAATCTGCTGCAACCCCTCTGTAGTGCCTTCGAGGACAGCCTGTGTACCAGTGGCCTTGGAAAAGTCTTTAATAAAGCTACCCGCTAGTTTTTTATCAACTCCGGGGAACATCTTGTCTATAAGCCGCAAAGCTGGCAGTGCTTCCAACGAGCCGCCTACGAAGCCGGCTCCGAATACAGCAGCTAAGCTGCCGTCGATACCTGCTTCGGACAATGTCATTTCAGTTTCGCCAGCTTGCATTCCTACCGACGGAATCATTGCACCTATGGTCGAGCCTTTGGCAAAGCCACGCTGCAAAAGCTGAGCGTCACCTTCCTGGAAACCTCTCTTCAACATTTGAGCGTTAGTCTTTGCTCCGAGTGCTCTGTTAACCGCAGCTTCCGCCGCGTCGCCTGCGAAGCCTCTCTGCTTCATCTGCTGTAGCATCCTGCTACGAATGATAGCGTAAATGCTTTTCTCTGCAGCTTTCTTGGCAAGGATTCCGCCTACGCCGCCGCCTGCCATGGCAGCGCCTAAGCTAGGTAAAGCCTGACCAAAAGCACCTGCCGACCAGCGAATGAAGTCGTCCATGGAATCAATCTCGGAGAACCGCGCCATCGATACCGGGTTACGTGACATCTCCTTTATGTTACTTTCCACTCCGCTGTCGCCGAAGCCTTCAAGAGACTCTATGCCAAGCTCGCGTCCAATAGTCTTAGTCATGGCATACATAGATGCCTGGAACATGTCGACGCCTTGGCCTACGCCGCGGACAAATTCATCTGCGTAGCCTATCTCTTGGTCATACTGCTGGGTGAAATCGTTAACATCCCTACCAAACATCCTCCCTTCAGGGTCGGCCTGTGTCTCAGCATATCGCCGATCGAAGTCCTGGAGCGCCTGGGGAGTTACGTCCGTGCTAATGGGATCACGCATCCTCCCTTCAGGAGAAGCCGCCTCCCGTGCGTACCGACTCTCAAAGGCAAGTAGGTTATCGCGCGTTGGTTCGGCCATTAGAGGGCACTCAGTCTAGCAACTTCCTGTTCTATCTCACCATCGCTGAGACCCTGAAACGCTGGGAACTCATTTCGCATAGCCTCGTAGTACATGGGATCTCGTGATTTAGTGGCTCTTAACGTAGGACTCTCGCCACCCATCCCTAAAGTTGTGGTTCCAGGTGTCTCGAGTTCTTCCAAATCCTCTTTAGGAATATTGAGGAAGAGTGCCTCTCCTATTGTTCTCTTGTATTCTTTTTCAAAGCTATTACCGAGCACTCCTTTGAATATAACCTCATCATCAATAGCATCGGATATGATATTCAAGCTCTCGTAGCGTTTCCACAACGAAGCAATATCTAGTGGGTTGCCATAATCATAGCCGTTCATCCTGGCCTCGATCTCGTTTTCCCCGAGGATATCAGCAAACTCAATATAGTAACTGGAGCCGTTGCCCTCTTCTCCCATACGCGCTGCTAAATCCTCGGATAGCCTCAATATTACTTCTTCGCCAGAGCCCTCAAAGTAATTACGCAGCTTTTCTTTTTGTGACTTCGTTCTTTCAGGATCGTCACCTTTGATTATTCTTTCGAGCCCGAGGTTTTCACCATTGGGGCCTTTGGCGTGAATCCACACGTCCTGACCAGCGGGGTACGAGGCTGTCTCATAGGTAATTCCGCTGGGCATTTTCCCTGTTCGTATTAGACTTTCATACTCCTGGCGAGTAATCTCTTTACGGTTAAGCTTGCGCCATGCGGCAGATGCAAACGCACTAGAGACACGTCCGTTTTGCGGTCCACGCTCGAGAACTCTGTCCTCAGCAGCTACTTGATTATGTGTGCCGGGGGTTCCTGGCCCAGGCTGACTTAACGATGACTCAATTACAGTATCAGTAAGTTTCGAGTTACGGCCATTCACTGGCAGGCCATCGGAATTTACGCCGTTGGCTTCAAGTGGCTTAAGCTCCTCCCTCGCATTAATTAGTGCGTACGACTCTTTAAGTTTACGACGGGCATTGGCTGCGTCGAGCCCTCGAGGGTCAGTGGCAGGGTTAGCAAGGACGTCTTTGCTCTCGTCTATTGTCCGCTGCACATGGGGGTACATAAGGCGATCCCCATTAGCCTTTTGCTCTGGCAATAGCGCACTACGATCACGGTAATATTGCCCTATCTGCTGTGAGGGAGGTAGAGATCGAAACTGGTCGCCCGTGGGGTTGTTTATGTCTAGCGCGGCAGACCATGTGTCCCTAGTTAGCTCACGATTATCCGCGGCTTTTTTCGCGGCCCCAGAGGCCTTAGATCTCGCAATGGCTGCCTCCGAGACAAAGTTTACTCCCGGAGCAATTCCATAGCTGGTATCAGGGGAGGCAAACGTCGATGGAATGTTAGCGTCACGTATACGAGCCGCCTTCGCCGGGTCATCAATAGCGATCTGCTCTAGCTCTTCCCGAGACGGTGGTCCAGCTGGAACTTGAGCTTGAGCTTGAGCTGCAGGGTCTTGGGGTGGGAGCCCAGCAGTGTCAGGTGACGGAGCCCCGGCTAACGCAGTCATGCTAGGTTGCGCGTTTGGGTCGCCTGGCAAAGTTTGCATTTCACCTGCCGCTTGACCAGGTTGATTAGGCAAAGTTTGCATTCCACCTGGTCTTGCGCCAAGCATCTCGCCACCAGGTGCATCGTTCCCATACATGGGCCCAGGTGAAGCAGCGCTAGGTGCAACTCCAGCTGCGTTTTGTGCGCCCGCACCCAAGGTGCCGGTGCCGGCTCCGCCGCCAAAAAGTAGCATGTCATCGGCACGGTTGAGGCGTGTGTCCTTAAGTTTGGCGATCATCGCTGCGACTTCAGGTATCTCCGCGTATGGCATAAGAGCCTTGATAGTAGTGCCATAGTCAGCCGGATCAGCCGCGGCATACACGCGCTGCGCCTCATCCATCAGGTCTTGCCGTGCGAGTAAATCGTCTTCTACACCACGGCGTCGATTGCGATCTATCTGTGATTCAGTATCTAGGCGAGACTGCCGTTGGCGATTGTATGCGCGCTCGTTGCGCTGCTCAGTTAGGCGCTGCTCTAGTCTTGCCTCAGATCTCTTGCGTGCTTGGATGTCATCAATGAATCCGTAGCCTTGCATGAATCCCTGCATGAAGGAGTTGGTACCAATGTAATCACCCACGTTGCGCCTCCACCTTTTCGTTCAGCTCTTTAACGGCTCCAAGGGTTACGCCAAGCATGCTTACGACATCAATTGAGTCTTTATGTGTGCCTACACCGAAGGTAGAGTTAAACTCTTCTGCGTATGGCCCGATGTGTTCTGGCTTGCTACCTTTGTAGCGCCACTTGTCAACACGTACATTCTTCAATTTATCAAGAAGCTTGGGTTGCTCTTTGATTTTATCTTTGTATTCCTCGCCTGAAAATATTGCCATGCCGACAATGCTTAAGGCTGTGCCGATTGCTGAGTTCCTTCTCTGTGTCCTAGCAGCTTTTTCGTTTGCTTCGTTCACTAAGCGCTGTCCCTCAGAGTTGGCCATGCCAGTCATTAGTGCCGACTGCTGCCCAAACTTCATGTCTTCGAGTCCAGCTAGTGCCTGAGAAGCAGCACGTGACTGCTCGTTAGTCTGGCGTCGAGCTTGCGCTGACCCTGCTGCCTTAGTTACTTCTCTGGTGAGGTTAAGCTTCTGTGATGCGCCACGTTTTTGACGGTCAGTAAGTGCCATGCCCTCAGTACGTCGATTATAGATACCTTGTGCAACGTCTGCTTGTGCACCTGCCTCGTTCCTGGCTGCGGCAACTCTGTCCTCTCCCCCAACACGCCCAGCCATGTTTCTAAGGCCAAGCTCTAAGTTTCGGGTGGGATCGCGCCTTGCCTCGTCAATTGCGGTGCCGCCATAGGTATATAGATCCTGTATAGGATCGCCGTTTGAAGCGGGCCCAGTGTATCCAGACGCTTTTATGCCCGCTGAAAGGCTAGCGGCATTCATTCCTCCGAAAGGCATTATGCTAGTCCCTGGGGGTTTGTTTCAAAGTTGGAATAATTCGTGCCTACATCGGGATACATCATTTGGTAGTCGGCACTAGCCGTTCCTTGATCCATCCCCTGGGTGATGCCCGGAGGTCTGTTCATGTAAGTTTGTACTCCCTTCGCTAGCATTCCTGCTGCGCTCCCGTACATGCCGTACGTTGAGGCTTTAGCTCGGTTGTTCGCATCTGAGACGCCTATGTTTACGCCCTGTTTAATCTGCTGCGCTTGCTGCAGCATGTTTTGCCCCTGCCCGCGTCTTGTTTGGGTCTGTTGTACTGCCCGTAATCTATCTTTCATAGTCTGATTAGCAATAGCCTTATCGCCGCGGGCGACAATTCCTTGTCGTGCGCGCATACGGCGGACTGCCTGCTCTGTTGCTGCTCTGCCAGAAGTGGGAATCCCCTGCTGCGCCTCATTTTGTGCGACACGCATAGATGCCATGCGGCGGAGATCATGCTGCAGTCGGCTTTGTCTATTCCCAATATCGCCAATCTGTTGACCTTGGTATTGGCGTAAGCCCGCGCGTTCGCTGGCTAAAGCGCCAACCTCAGACTGCTCTGAAGGCAAAAGTCGCTGATTGCTGGGGAGAGTCAGCATGTTGCCAACTCCCTGTTTGATTTGGTCAGTTAGTCCAGCCATGTTTGCGCGTTTCCTTAGCCAAGTGCACGTCCTTGTGCGTCAGGCTTCCTTTATTATAGGGATTTTACCGCATATCAGCATCCTATGCAGCTTTCTTGCTACCTTTCTTTGAGGGTTCCGCCGGCTCGGGTACTGCGGGGGCTCCCTCTTCCTGTGCGAGCACCAATTGTTCAGAGAGCAAAGCCCTTAATATAGTCTTCATCGACACGATCGACTCAACTACACTGGCGGGGATAGATATATCTGCGCTACTGAGGCACTCCAAAGTGTCCTGGCATACTGTCTGAACCTGCTCTTTCGGCAGTTGTTTAAGTGACATCTGTTTTTCCTTTTAGTTAGATTTGTGTCCTATTACGTCACTACATTAATGTAGCGTTCTTCTTCAGTACCATCGGCAAGTAGCTCGGTAATCCGTGGCGCTGGTACTCCTATTGTCTGCAAGCTCGCTAATAACTCTGGATCGTCCATATCTACCGTGGGCGCTCGTTGTAAGTCTTCTCGCAGATCATTGATGTCTTCATTGTCTGTGGTGCGTAGGTTAGTGCGTTCGGCCTGAGTCAGCCGTCGATACCATGATTTGGCAGCAATTATTCGGATTGGTGGAATAGGGACAGCAGCTGCCGCAGGGAGAACAACATACCTTTTGTCTCTGTACGTGTTGTCAGTGTAAAAAGTCCTGTACCGATCATTCTGCTCAAGAGGCTGACCGGGGTCGGTTAGATTTTCAATTCTATCAACTACTTTAGACACGAACTGCTCCTATGGCGCATCGGCTACGATTTTCTTTGTTGGCAAAACTGGCAAAGCTAATCCAGTTGTTACGTCCATAAACCTGATTACAGGATTGGTTAGTACTACCCCGGTCCACATTAAAACATCGCAATTTGGACTCATCATAAAATTATAACCACCCCAGTCTTCATTACCGCCTTGTGGGTGAACTCCAGTAACAGCTACGTGACCTACCCATGTCACACCAGCGTCTTCACTGTAAAAGATAATGAGGGGTGGCAGGAAACCACTTAGGGTTACGCTACTTCCACCTCCCCATTGGCCTGCCGCGAGCATATATAAATTGCTGCTTGAGTCGGAAAAAATGTCAAGAAACTTTATGTTAGTGACTCGCTCATCAGACACATAGCTCAAGGCTTCCGAGGCTGTAAGCATTTCAGTCCAAGTTGTCCCATTAGTTGTCTTATAAAGTTTGTCGCCTTCATATTGAGTGACGCGGTTGATACACCACACAATGTCTGTTTCATCAACAGTAAGCTGAAGCGCTGAAGCGCCATCTGGTAGAAGCTCATTTTCAGTCCAAGTTGTCCCGCTGTTGAAAGTACAACAAACCCCCAAACTAGTTGCAGCAGCCATTGTTGCAAAATCATCAGATGAACCTCGCGTGTAGCAGGTTACGCCTGGCGCTGTTGTATATGAATAAGCAACTGATAGCGTCCACGCAGTGCCTATATCTGTTCCAGACGCATAAGTATCAATCGTTGTATCAGTCGTGTTAAGGCAGACCACTCTTGCATTTGCACCATCTCTGGCGCAAAACGCACTCACATAAGCACCTGTAGCATCATTACCTGAAATGAATGTGGCTTGTGTAAACGTATTACCATTTAATGTGTAAAAGCCTTCTACTTGTTTGCCTCCTGATGCCGCGGCGCTTATACAAAGTATCTCGTTACCGTCAGCGGCTCCTGCGCAGTTACTTATAGCGTATGAACTGAATTGGGTAGTGCCAAATTCTTCACCTGCTGCCCCTGCGTCTTGGAACCAAATGTCCAAATCGTCGTCTAAAGAAAGAACACGCACTCCGTCGTCGGCTATAAAAGCCTTGTCAGCCTGTTTGTTAGCTGCGTTGTCTTCTAAAGAATCACCATTAGAGGATATATAAAGTCTGGGTTGCTCTGTTGCTACAGCTCCGGGGTCCAGCAACGCTTCTAGCTCCGTATAACTAGCTGGTGTGATAATTGTGCCATCAAGTGGCAGTAACACTCTGCCGTCAGCAAGCGATGTTGCTTTAGTCTCAATGATGTCACCGATCTCATGGTTAGATGCCCCGATGACCTGACTTAGCGTTTTATTCGCCACTACACTACCTCCATAACTGTTGTAGATATGGCGATAAAGTGCGCCGTATCACCGGGGATCAATATCATATTGTCAGCAGCAGTTACTGAGCTACCAGCACCACGAATTGTCTGCCCAGTCTGTGGATTAACCTGTACTGTTTGTGTTGATGTCGTATCGTTGTGAACCTGAAAAGAATCGCCTGCGACTAATGTTGCTGGTGGTTCGATTGTTGCCGTTCCGCTGGTCGCCGTTACGTTAATCTTATCGCCAGCGACTAACGTGTACGTGGCTGTTTTCATCACCCAAGTATCGCTACTGCCACTACCTGCGCCAATCTCAAAGACAGTCGTTGCATCTTTCGAGTACAACTTCTGATCAAACGTGTTTATCGCAAGCTCACCCTCAACCAGATCGCCATTTGCTGGAGCGCCAGTAGTTGTCTTGCGCTTAATTCTTATTGTGTTAGCCATGAAGCTCTCTTATGGGAAAGTTCCACCGTCAATTATAAACGAATCTAACGTAGCTCCTGCGTCATTACCTGAAATGTCTTCAAAGGTCTTAGTCCCACCAAAGGTCTGCGCACCTACTGAGACGTAACCCGAAGTCGAGATAGTTGCTGCACTCAGGTTATTCTGCACGATAGTCCAGTTAGCAACGTTATTTAGTACGCCATCCGACTCTGCAATCAGTGAGTCACCAACCTCAAGAATCGCTGATCCAGTAGTCCAGTTGTAAGTGCCTGCTACGGTTACGGTGTAGAAGTCACCAGTCGTTGAGGTGATCGTATCCAAATCAGGAGAACCAGCGCCTGCGCCTGCGGTCGGGTCAAAAGCACCCTCATAAGTAAGGGCACCTGTGACTGCCCCATCAACGTAAGCCTTGACTGATTCAGATGAGGCAAGAGTCGTAGCTGATGCTGTTGCCATCGTGTCATCGTCAATAAACCAAGTCCACGTTGCTGAGCCTGTATCGGTTGTAGATACGAGATTGGCAATGGTCTTGCCATTCAGCGTACCCATGCCAGTAACATTCTCAGAGTCATCAATAATTATTGATGATTCTTGAATCACCGTTCCACTAACACCATCAAAACGAACCAGCGCGTTATCAGCAGGTGCAACGCCAGCGTTGAACGATACGTCGCCCGAACCTGCCGGGGTTGCCCATGTGCCGTCCCCGCGCCAGAAAGTAGCTGATGATGCGCTTGTTCCGCTGTTCAGATTGGTGACTGGTAGGTTGCCAGTGACATCGTTACCCGTACCAGATAGATCAATCTGATCAAAGGTAATAGCTTGCGTTGCTAAGCTGAGGTATGACGGCGTTCCAGTTCCAGCAGTAAGAGTGACATCACCGCTGTTAGTGCCAGTGAGGTCAAGCATCGTTTTCGCTGTAGCGTTAGTCAGAACCTCGATGTCACCAGTTGCTGCCGTATTCCTACCAAGGAAAGTATCAGTCGCAACCTGCGCTATGTTGGCAAACGGTAGGTCGCCAGTGACATCTGTGGTCAGGTCAACTGACCCTAACGTGATCTCTTGCGATGAGATCGTCAGGTAGTTAAGACCAGCCGCAAGGGTTACGTCGCCAGTGTTCGATCCAGTGACAGTCGCAGAAGCGCCTATCGTCAGCGTAGTAAGGTCAGTATCAACACCAAGGGTAGTCAGTACGGCATTAGCATCAAGGTCATCAATGATAGATGCACCGAATGTACTGATCGTTGTACTTGCAGGGAGCGTGAGCGTCTGAAGGTTAGTATCGAGATTGTTGATAATATCGACGTAATACTTACCGCCAACTTCCTCAATCGCTGGACCACCAACACCTATATAAAGGCGACCGTCACCGGAGCCTTGTTGCTCAACGTAAGCTGGCTCACCTTGGGCAAGAGAGCTTGGAGCAGCAGCACCCGTTGATCTTTTTAGTCGAATTACATTAGCCATTAGAAAAATCCACCATCAGTTATTGAAGACAAAGTTGTCTTCTTTAGTCCGCCATCAGTATTATCCTCGATGGGTGTACTGTCCAGAGCATCTGCTTCAACAACGATCTGGTTTGAAATTGCTGTTACATCAAGAGAAAGAGACTGCGCACCAGTCACCTCACCAAGATGTATTGTTGGATCGACACCATTGATGTCGATAGTTGTACTGGTAATTGTAACATCAGTCGCACCAATATCAACTGAGTCAACCGCTGTGCCTGTTCGTCCAATTGTAATAGCAGCTTCGACAGGAGTTTCAGGTGCTGCGTCTGATGCAGTCTCAATACGGAACTGATCGGTTGTGTTCGCTATGATCCAGTTGCCCTCATCGGCAGTTGCATCACTATCCTGCATGAATATCTTTGGTGCGCCGCTAGTGATAGTAAGGTCATCAGATATAGTGACATCAGCTTGAAAAGTGGCAAGACCATCGACATTCAACGTACCGTCAATGTCTGTTGCCGCTGACGTAATGTTGGTCGCAGTCCCGTCAATCTGTGTAGGCGTAGTCGGATCACCCACTATAAAAGTTGCATCCTGAACAGCCGGGTTAGGAACAGTCTTGTCGTATCTGGCTATCGCTCCGAATGCACTATTAGTGCAAAACACATAAAGACTATTACCATCGGGCGTTATGTGATTGCCATTCCACGGATTATTACCAAAACTTGACTGAACATTTCTAGCACCGGGGAATGTCATTGTTGTAACATCAAACGGAACAGTCATATTTCCGATATTTATCTGAGCAGTGCTGTAGTTAAAGATTAAGGACAGGCCGTCTTCTGAGAGGGACATGCCATTCATCTTGCCGTTAGGCGCGTTAGTATCGCCCGTATATGTATAGGTGCTTAGAAGTGTTCTTCCAGTTGTAATGACAAAGGGAGTTGCAAGCTCAAAAATTTTAACCGAGTAAGTGCTATCTCCGTTGTTGCCTGAGCCAATAAGTTTTGTGCCATCCCTCGACATTTTATAGGCAGCAGTGCCCAACCAACCAAGTGTGGCATTGGTCACGGACTGTGCTGGGCCACCCGGACTACCATTAACGGTATAGGGTGATGGGCAGTTAAAAATGTCAACGCTACTTGCACTTAGTCGGTGAAGTAGGTACGAAGCACCACTGTTGATCCACTGGATGCCGTCACCGGGATTGAACGCTCCAGTTCCACTGTGAATTGCGCCTGTTCGCGTTGCGTTTTCAAAGTCGTATGGGCCATCTAAATCATAGGCAACAATTCGATCTCCAGACTGCTCACACATAATTGCATGTAAACCGTCATCAGATACATCAAACCCGTCCATGCCAAAAATGCTGTCTTGCAATATGCCCGTAGACTCTAGTGCAGCAGTATCAGCAACTACACCAAATGCAGTCCAGTCGGAGTTCATGCTGCTGCCCCACTCACTGGAGATGCCAACCGCTGACGTTTTTATCAGTAGCTCTGTTGTTCCCCAATTGATACCCTTAGCATTGTCCAGGGTCACCTCCATGCCGGAGATGTTAAGGCTAGTAGTGCTACTCCCAGTTATATTCAGGTCGGTATTGTCATGCTGGAAGTCAACGAATCCTGAATCGATGCCGGCAATGCGGATGCAGTCGACGAATGTCTGCTTAGTAGTCCACGTATGTTGGCCTGCAAAAAGAGAGGTGCCTACCCATTGGCCGTTTTTCAGCTGTAAAAAGCTATTTGCTGGGGCCCCAGCTACGCTTGTGTCTGATAAGCCTTCTAGCGTGTCAGATCCTGAACTGCCCTGGTTAGATATAAGAGACGTGCTACTAGACTGTTGACCCTGAGTCACAGGGTTACCAGCAATCGAGTCAATCAGGGCGAAGTTATTTTGTAGCTTAGTTCCTATGAGCCCGGCTTTCTCGAGCTCTTCTATCGTAACAAAGCGTTCTTTGGGTGCGCCGGAGTCGCCTTCGTACATACGGACGTGCTCCTTGAGAGACTCAAGGGAGCGCCGGAGTTCGTCGTCTTGAACTTTGGGTACATCGACTGAAGGTAGGCGACGTCGCTTCGAGCGTGCCCCAACGGAATCAATTGCCATTTATCCCTCCGCTAGTTCGAATATGTTCTCTGCTACTGAGACACGATTAACGGGGAGCGCACTCTCAATCTCTACTGAGTAGATATTGGATAGGTACCCGCCGGGGAGCCTGAAAGGCTCATCGTTCACGACAGTCTGTGTATGCTTTAGTACTCCTTCGGAGTATAGGCGGAAAATAACATCGTAGTCCTCACCCACAACAGGAAGTACTTTAGGGTAGACGGGGTCAGGAACCAATCGGTTCCCTACGGTAGTATATCTTCTAGTACCATTGGTAAACCGGATGCTATCAATACGACCATTGAACTCGCGACCAACTGTGCCGTCTGTACGACCACCAATAGTCATTATCGGCCCAAAGTCGTCCGGCGTCTGTGGTCCACTGCCTTGCTTTGCTATAAAGGCATAGTTAGTCATGGCAGCGCCAATGCTGCCAACACCATTGTACTCAGTCCACATAAATTCCATGAAGCTGTTAGCAACGAACTGAACTGCGAAGTGATACCACTGATTTATTGAGGGTGTAATCGTAATCGCAGTATTAGTAAAATTGCCGTTACCAAAATCAGCGCGGAGTTGGTACGTTCCTGCGTTGTTGTATATCTCTACAAAAAATGACGCAACATCATCACTGTCTTGCGCAATGATAGCCATCCGCTGACTTGCTGACGGCAATTGGCTGAGGTTAACGAACCCTTCTACAGTAGCTGTGCCAGTAGCGCCTATAGTATATGCTGCTGCTGAAGCAACGTCTGGACCAAACTGTACGACATCACCAGTACCATCAACCAGCAAGGACGCCGTACCTGCTGCTTGTACTGCGGTATCAAGCTGAGCATCAGCTAAAAATATCCCTACTTCACTCCGCGCAAGTTCTGTGTATGCCGTTGCTGCGTCCGCACCATCGAACTTTGCCAACAAAACAACATCATCGTAG
>Ga0070747_1000265_pt1 | contig 26894 bp, 34 predicted proteins | sample VirMetDEL_Mar_31_FD_77321 | JGI IMG/M metagenome (GOLD analysis project Ga0070747, IMG submission 77321) | Aqueous microbial communities from the Delaware River and Bay under freshwater to marine salinity gradient to study organic matter... | ecosystem: Environmental > Aquatic > Marine > Coastal... | reverse complement strand
AGTCGGTGCTTCAAGTCCATCTCCATCATGTCAAGCAAGGTGTCAACATCTTGGATGCCGCCAACGAGAAACTCCTCAAGGAAGATTTCGTGAAGCGAGGAACCTTGAAGGGCAGCTCCGCCAGTAGGTCCGCGAATCTTATCCACATAGCGATACTTGAACTTCTGCGTACAGTCGTTGTAAATCTTCATCTTGGACGGTGATAGGTCGGTGTTTTGCCAAGGGCCGTAGGGTGAGTCGTTCATTCAATCACCTCGAGCTTACCTTGTTTGTTCTCCATAGCAGATAAGACTCCCTTTGCCCAAGCAGGGTATGCAGGGGTTTTGGTGAGGGTAATCATGTGGTTAAGCACACCGATAACCTCTGGTGAAGAGAGGTTTTTACCCCGAGCGTAGCGGAAGCCGTCAAGGAAGTTTTTGACTTCCTTTTTGTCGCCTTCGAACAAAGTCTTGGAGAAACCACCGTCGATAGTCAAGAGTACTTTCATCATTCTTCACCCCGTGAAGCGGTGTCACGAATGTATCTATCTTCGTAATCTAAGCCAGATTTCATGTCTGCGAGAGCCACTCCCAAAGCACTATTCTCTGCTAACTCGTGTTGCTCATGGTCGTTATCCAAACAGAATTCCATCATAGAGTCCCATTCCTCGTCACTTATGTTCATCGGAGTTAGTTTAGGCAAGGCAATTCCTGCAACCTCTTCTGAGGTTAGTCGGAAAACCACCCCGTCGATAAGGTATGCGAGTCCAAAGTCTTCTCCCGTTAGTCTAACCATAGGGACATTGTCCATTTGGAACACTTCGCCATACTCGTTCGCATCGACTTTGGGCTTCAAAGAACCACCCCCGCCAAGTATTCAGCGTCTTGTACCGAGGACAAGTATCGCTTGCACATGAGTTGAGTTTCCTCGCAGTTAAGGGGACGCTTGGCACGAAGTCGTAGCCACTTACGTTCTTTATCTCCAGCACTATAGATATGATGAATAGAAGCGAATTTATTGTATATCCCATTAGGTATACGGAAGCTGGCTGCTTCTTCATCAATGATAACTTTGGATGGCTCCGCAGTTGCCTCTTCAGCAGGTTCTTCAGCAGTTTCTTCAACTACTTCTTCGACGGGTGTTTGATAACTTTCTTTATCAGAAGTTATCTCCTTAGGTACTTCTTCAACGGGTGTTTGATAACTTTCTTTATCAGAAGTTATCTCCTTAGGTGCTTGAGCACCGAAGAGTTCTACCTCGTTAGTACGAGCAGAAGTCACTTCGCTGTTCTTCCATGCAATGGAAAGCCAGCCCCGGTCCTTTACTTCACCGACTATCCCGACAAGTCCCTTGAGGGACTCTCGCTTGCCGATGTACTTCACTTGGCTTCCGACTTCAAAGTTCTCTGAAGTGTCGGAGTCGCCGCTAGGTGCTTCTTCGTGGGTCGTTTTGTCAACAGCTTTGACCAAGGTGGCGTTAGCGTGGTCAAGCACTTCTTGTGCGTGGGTCACAAACGCAGGCGGAGAAGGGAGATTACTCTCCAGTTCTGCTCTTGCGAGCAGAGAGATGCTCTCCGCAACTCGGTTCAGGCTGTCCGTCAGGCTCATCAGGTTTGATTTTAGGTCGTTATCCATATTCACTCCTCTTTTCGTAAGTTGACCTAGGCCATACTCGGTTTATTAAACTACCCTTCCCGAAACCTAGGTTTACAGGAAAGTACCCTTGAGATAAATCGACAGTATAATGTGTGAAAGGGTCATAGTCTACACGCGGGCGAGGCAGAGGTGGCTCTCCTGACTTGTTCAGGAGGCTTCGCCCGCACCTATTACCCCTTGATACCCCCTAAATAGCTCAAAAACGCAGATAAAGAAACCGGGTTTCTTTACTAAGTAACTGGGCAGTTCCTTTCAGTTTACTTCAGTGAGAACCCCTTCCTTCGAAAGAAAGGGACGGTATCTTTATATGACTGCATCAAGTAGGGGATTTTGAGGGAGGTTCCTTACACTTAACTTAGTTTACAGGAAACCACCCTTACACGAAAGGAGATTAAAGAAATGACTTGGAGAGTAGAATATCAAGACGCAAACGGCCACTGGTGCCTGTTCAACAAAAAGAACTCTGAAGCGGAGGCGAGGCAAATGGCTTCGACTGCCTTCTTACAAACACGGTACAAGTCGATACGAGTTAGGCGGGTGGGATGATGGCAAGAGGAGCAAAGAAGCGACTGGACACGCTAGCCCTAAGACTCGCTACCTATGATGTTCTAATGGAGCTAGATAGGGATACCGAGTATATCAAAGAAGATATCTATCAAAGAGTGTTGGACATCTATGAGAAGAGAGCCAAGCATGTGATACGCTTACGGGGAGACCCTTCCTCCGAGCGAGTTGCTATGCCTGTTTGCCGACACTTCACTGACGAAGGCTGGATAACTGTCAAAAGAACCCTTGTACTCAACGGTAGGACAAGGCAATATGTTAGACACTTCAAGTACAAAGGTGATAGACAATGACTTGGTCTAGGGAAACAGCTCACCTCTACCCTGATGTGGTAAGGAAGTTCTTGAATAAGGTAGAAATCAACTCAGAAACTAACTGCTGGGAATGGAGTGGAGACACATTTAGTGCAAGTAGGAACCAAGGCACTTGGACCGTTGGTCGCTTTGCTGTTCAAAAGAACAACCTAAGGTACGCCTTTGCTGCACACCGTTTCATGTGGGCAACCGAGTACGGTTATCCTTCTGATGACTTAGAGGTAAGAAGAGACTGCAACAACCCTATCTGTGTCAATATCAATCACCTATCTATAGGTACGAGAGATGATACCATAGATGCTATGAAGGAAAGAGGGACTACTCAAGTAAGAAACCTTCACGCAAAGCGGCACGCTCATGCCGACATAGTGACTGACCACAAGAGTGGCCTAAGCTACTCTCAACTGATGAAGAAGTACAGTATCAAAAGCAAAGGAACCATTTCTTATATCATCAATAAGTCATTGGCATCGGAGGAAGAAGTATGAGAGCAGTAGTATACGGAAGAATCAGCACAGAGTTACAGAGTGAAACCTCGGTTAACGAGCAGATACGCCGATGTAAGCAGTATGTCGAAATGAAGGGATGGGAGCTCATTTCAGAGTTCTCTGATGTGGGAACAGGTATGAACATGGACAGAGATGGATTCAAGTCAATGATGGAGCGAATTGAAGAATGGGACGTTGTCGTGGCGTTCAAACTTGACAGGTTCCACCGCTCCTCAGCGAATGCTCAGTCGTGGGCAAGTGACTTGAATGCGGTTGGTAAAAACTTCGTAGCACTTGACATTGACGTAGATACTACAACTGCTATGGGCATGGCCGTGTTTAGAATTATCACTGCACTTAACCAAATGGAAGTTGAAGTGACTAAAGAGCGAACCCGCATGGGGCTTCAAGGTGTTAAGAACGAAGGTCGCTGGGTGGGGAAACCTCCCTACGGCTACGACTCGGTGTTCGCATCAACAGGCGACGAAAGGGACAAAGGCATACTTTCAGTGAAGCAGTCAGAGGCCGAAATCGTTAAGATGATTTTCGAGCTACGGAACTCTGGGAGCACCTTTTCTTCGATTGTAGAAAGTTTAATAGCCGCAGGTATAGTGACAAAGACAGGCAAGAGAAGTTGGAGCACCGCAACAGTTCGGGACATATTGAACAGACGAGATTTTTACGAAGGATACTACTATAACTTAGACAACGAGCGTCAAATTTACACATGGGGGTCTATCCTGTGATTAAGTTTCTACGCAGAATGTTGTATGGAAAATCAGTTCAAAGTGACCCCTGTCAGGTTTGTGGATATGTCATCTATGATGGCGCGTGCCCCACCTGTTTCAATGCCGGTAGGAAGTGGAAACATGGTAAGAAATAAGAGATTGAAAGGGAATGTTGAGCAGGTGTTGAGGAAGCGAGGGCCAATGACTTCGCAAGCCATCATTGATGCACTATACGAAGAGAAAAAGAGTCTACCAGGCATTAACACCTTGGCTATGGTTCTCAGAAGGCACAAGGAATTCGCAGAAGTAGACGAGGTTAAGTGCGTCGGCTATGAAGGTACTTATTCTGTAAAGGTCTGGTATTTACGGGAGGAGTTCGAATGAAGTTTTTGGCACTGGTTAATTTAGTAGGCGACAAGGGCCTTATGCTCGGAGTTAAGGCAAAGACTAAGCATGACCTGGAGGGAATGATGGACTTCGTTCAGCTCATACAAAAGTCTGCAAGTGCTGGGGGCTCCACTGTAGAGAGTGTGACTATTGTCAATACGGTTAGCAAGAAACCTAGTGAACCATATGTACATCCCGCTATGATTAGTGGGTTTGCATCTGACAAGTCAATTCAAATGGGTGGGAAGAAGTGGTTAGAGCTTGTCCTTTCTGTTAACTTACTTAAGGAAGAAGAGTGATGGTAGTCGAAGTAAGGAAGCACTTACCACTGTTTCTGACAGACTCTGATATGGTAGTAATACCTGTTCATGTGACCAATCAACGCAAGTCATGGGACAGATATCCAATCAACGAGGCCAAGCTAGAGTATCCGCTAGCATATTGTCACTACAGGCGACTACAGGATGCTAACTTGACTGAACCAGGTGAACCTGTGCTCAGTATCGGCATAGAATCCAAAGTAATTTGTTGGCTTCCGTTGGCTAGAGATGTGCGCAGACACTACAAATTACACTGGTTGATTAGAGCTCTTCGCAGGATGAACGAGATGGGACTTCATGAAAAGTACTCTATAGCGTTCCCCGCCATAGGAGTGTACGAAGAAGACCAAATAGACCCGGTAAACGTGTACAAAAGTGTCAAAAAGTACCTTGGTAATGGTACTTTTCCGGTAGAATTCTTCATAGACTTTTAAAGCAAACTGTAAAGAACCGAGTAAGCATAGGCTTACTTGTGCAAAGTCTCATGGCCGGACAGATTTGTTCCGAATTAGTTGACCTAGTGTCACTCGCGGAGAGAATTATTTCTGGTGAGGAAATAGAAATTACTGAATCCATTGAGGTAAACGGGGTCGATGTGTTAATCATCTTTAGTGGGCTAAAAGAGTTTATCTTAACCATAGAAGGTAGTAAAGAAGATATTAGCATCATTCTTAGGTCAAGTATCATCCCAGACTTAGCAATCACCCTACCAACTCCTGTATATGTTAACTTAGGCAAACCAGTTATCATGGAGGACTTGTGTTGAGACATGAACTAGCTCACTTTACTTTGGACTCGATATTTGGTATCGTCAGTCAGGAAGGAAGCACAGAAGACTCGTTTAGCATAGACATAGACGATTGCCCCTGCCCGAATTGCGAAGCCCGAAGGGCCAATACTATCCTCCCCTTTTCAACTATAGAAGTGACTGTTAACACAGGTGGGGTCGCAATTACTCAGAGGCTTACCACTGATGAAGCCAGAGAAATTGGTCGTCGCCTAATGGAGTATGCTGACTTCTTGGCTACACTGAACGATGATTTACACAAGGAAGAAAACCCTCTGGAGGACTTTGCTTGAGCCTAAACAGAGACTATGTTAGAGATTACTTGATGAATGAAGACTACTATCAGGAGAACCCTAGGTATAATCCCTACGATGAAGGTAGGTATCGGTCATGGGCGAGATTTCAGCAGAATCGGCCCAACCTTGCGAGACTTCTTGTTCTCTTGTTCGGGGGCTCTGCGAGCGATATTCACCTTGAAGTACATCCGATTCCAGAAGAAAAAGCACGCTTATTGGTATCATTTTTAGAGACGCACCCCATTGGAGTTAGTAGAGTTGACAACCTAGACCCCGTGGGAGACTGTTAAGTATCGGATGAAGGGTGGTATAGTCATGGGAAGTAAGTACTTTACATACGAAGGTAAGCAAGTCGGACTGGTTCGCAAGGCCATGGGTGACGTAATTCTAGTTGAAGACGCATGGACAAATGAAGTCCGTCAGTATCTCGCCAAAAACGGCTACGATACCCTCCTAGAGCTCGTGGCTAGAATTCTTTCTGCTGGTGGACACCCTGCCGTGACCCGCGCACAGGCTTGGATTATCCTCAAACAACTACTCAAGGATGAAATCCCTGATATCCTCCAAGACCGAAGTGCTGACGAAATCTCTGGAAAGGGCAACCTCTTCGCTCGTGTCGGCAAGGCCTCGGCTAATGCTGTGGATGCTGTGGCCTCCCCAGTCGGGAAAGTCGTAGGCGGAGGAGCCAGCATCATCCGCAAAAAGCCCAAAACAAATGACTCAGACGACGAATGAGTTCATTTGATATAGGGTGACTCACTGGCTAAAAATCCATGAGAATGAAAGTACCTAAAATGCCTGTCAGAGACTACTTTGACTTAGTTAGAGAGCTCCGAACAGACCCTCGATTCCACCTGTCAAATCAAGACTTAGTTGGTGGATTTGTCCGTTTTCGGTCCGAAGAGCGGCTACGACTTCTGACCGAGATTCTTGACTTCCACAACTACGGGATGACACCGCCTTCCACCATCAAAAAGAAAGCCGATATGAGCAAGAAGATGAAAGACCTCGGTTTCAACCGAGAAGCTTGGGTTTCTTCCCTTGAGGCAGTCCGTGGCCCAGACTCAAACAACTTTTACCAAGCCCGGTGTCCATCCTGTGCTCGCAAGGGTGGCGACTCTGGTAAAGACCACTTAGTTTACACCCTTGAGGGAGTGGTTCACTGCTTCAAGGGGTGTAATTTCTTTTCAATTATAGAAGGCTACCACAAGGAGGTGAAAAAATGACTGATGAAGAGAAACTTGCGTTCCTTGAGTGGGCGGAAAAGACACATATTAGGTACTTAGGGAACCTCAAGAGAGCATATCAACGAGTTAAGGAGGCTTCACAATGATAGTCCATACCCTCTACGGCTTAGACTACAAGCAAGAGATGAGAGACACCAAGGAGTTGGTGCTCCGCTGGCGAGAGAAAGTTGCCGAAGAGTGGGTTCGCAAGGAAAAGGTCGTGAAAGACTTCCGACCTTACCTCTATGTCGAGTCTGACTCGACAGTCTTTATTCGCGGCAAGGACCAGATGGGTCGCAAAGTTCTCTCTAAGAACCTCAAAGACCAAGACGGAATTGGCTGGGCAATCGAAGACCAAGTTAGCACCCGAAAGTTAACCACCTCAGGAAAGCGGTTAGACAAAGTTTACTTCAAATCTCCTGGGCTGATGAGAATGGTGGCCAACAAGCTGAAGCCCACTTACGAGGGTGATGTTCCTTACGAGGATAGGTATCTTATTGACTGTGTTAATGAAATTCCTGACTACAAGATGCGTAAGTTGTTTATTGACCTTGAAGCATTGCAGTTTAAGGAAGGCGACGATGGGCCAAGTAGCTACAAAAATGCGGGTAATCCCAGAGACTTCCAAGAAATCAACGTGATAGGCGCATATGATTCTTTTACGGGGGTTAGAATGCAGTGGTGTCAACATGGAAGTTATGCGACAGATACGAAGCACCACACCTTTGATGATGACGATGTCATCGTTCACTACTTTCACACAGAAAAAGAACTCTTAGAGTCGTTCATTGAGTATGTGGACGCGGTTGACCCGGATTGCATCCTTGCTTGGGGTATGGGATTCTACGATTTACCAACGCTTTACTACCGACTCGAATCCTGCGGCATTGGCGCACATCGTCTTAGCCCTTCTTCACTTGGTGATAAGCAGCATATGGTTGCACCACGGTTTAGAGGAAACCAGTATAGGTGGACTCAACAACCTGTAGTGGGTCGACTGGTTATCTCACTTGACCGACTGTTTGAGCGAGTCTATCGGGACTCTAAGTCAGCCAACTTGCCGTCCAACAAACTGGACGTGGTCGGTGAAAAGTTATTTGGTCGAGGTAAGACTGAGTTTCGTCCAGACTTCTACGATGCAGATTACGACAACTTCATGGACAACTACCTTTACTACAACTATCGCGATGTAGAATTGATGGTTGATATTGAAAAGAAGTACAACTTGGTTGAGGGTCAACAGGCACTTCAACAACTTGCTATGTGTCAGTTTAACTCTACGTTTTACGGTTCTAGCTATGCTCGTGTTTACTTTATGCGTAAGGCCAACTTTATCCAAAAGACAGGCTGGCAAGAAACCTTTGACGATGAGTTGCAGGGTGCTATCATCATGGACCCAGAAGAACTGGGCTCTATCGGCTTACACAAGAACGTGGTTATCTTGGATTTCGCGGGTCTGTATCCTTCAATGATGGTGGCTTACAACACCAGTTTTGAAACCAAGGTACCCAAGGGTCAAGAGCGCGACGATGATATCATCGGAGATGGTTGCCGATTCAGACGGAGCCCCGTAGGTTTACTTCCTAAGTGTGTTATGGAGTTAGATGTTCTTCGCGACCAATACAAGTCAAAGAGAGCAACTGCTGCAAGTCAGTTAGGTAAGTCCTCTGACGAGTACCGCAAGTGGGACGACGCACAGAAGACTGTGAAGCGCCTACGTGCGACCTTCTATGGTTTGATGGGATTTGGTCGCCACGGCTACGCTTGGGGCGACATTGACATCGCTAGAACGATTACTTACGGTGGGCGCACCGCCCTAATGCAAATCAAAGACGAATGTGAGGAACTTGGCTACCAAGTAATCTACGGCCACACCGACTCTATCTTTGTCAAATTGGGTGACGATAAGACCGTGGAAGAGTGTGCTCAGATTTCTGAGGAATTGGGCGAGCACTTGACCGCTATCTGCCAGAGTGCTCTCAAGTCAAAGGCTGTGGTTGTTGAAGCCGAGTTGATTATGGACAGGTTTTACTTACCTCGCCGTAACAAGTACGCTGGGCGCATCGTTTGGATGCCTGACTCTGGTGAAAGTCCTTTTGACATTGGCCGTGCGCCTGTGGACTCTCGCATCAAAATGCAGGGACTCGAAGCTAAACACACCAACACGGCTCCTATCGGGCGAGAAGTTCAAATTGAAGCCATGAAGATGATTTGGGACGACCGTCCGGCTCAAGAGGTTCTTTCTTACATTGAAGAAGTGGTTGACAAAGTTCGTGGTGGGCTTGTTCCCATTGAAGAGTTAATCGCCCGTGCTAGGGTTGGTAAGTGGCTACCTCCCCGACTAGATTGGATACATGAGCATTACACTGAGGGTGCAACCAACCAAAAGGCCCGACCCGATGCAAAGGAGGAACTCGACCAGTGCTACACGAACCTTTCTGGTGACAAGAAGGGAGCAGCATGGCATAACATTGTGCTCGCTGATGAAACGTTCCCCAAACTTGACCGAGGCGACTCGTATAACTACACCTTCGTCAAGGATGGCCCCACATGGTATCCTGAGGGTGGCTATGTTGCCTTCCATGAGCTTTCTCAAATTAAAGACTACGAGTTAGACATTGAGAAGATTATAGAGAAGAATATCATAGGTAAGTTAGACCACATTATGTATGGTATAGGACTGAGCAATGATATGTTGAGGGCACCCACTCGCAAGTTTGCAGGCCGCAACTTAAGGATTGAGGACTTTCAATGATGAGTAGCTGGCCTAAGAAGACTCACTGGAGAGAATGTTTATCCTGTAAAGTAGCCTACCGTATTCCGTATGACAAAAAGACCGGATACCACAACCCGGTCTGCTATGTGTGTAGGCATCAGTATTTTATGAGAAACTTCGAGACTTTAGTTTTGCTTAAGATGACCCCGAGTCCCCTTATAGCAACACTATCTGTCAAGAGTGTTCGCCCAAAAGAGTGGTTCATGAAAAGGGAGTTGACTGAGTTTATCCCCTATATGGTCGATAAAATCGGTCCGGAGCTCGCTAAGCAAGTTTATACCAACGCCTTAAATCGCTACAAGCAGGTGCTCATTCGTCAGTGGGAACAAAGTCTCCTATTTGACATAGTTTACCCACAACAATAGACTCTGCTGGTCCTGCCAGGTTGTCGAAGTTACCCATCACGCTTCCTGCCTTGATTACCTCTGGAACTGCTTCAAGCGAGGCGGCTGCAAGGATAGAGTAGTTAGCACGACTACCGATTCCATTTGGACCAAGTCCTGTTGGTGCACCCTCTTCACCCATCAGGTCTGCAATCATGCGAATGTATCGAACATCGTACTCACCGACACCACCCGGTCCGTTCATCTGGAAGTCTAACTCCTTGTGGAACATCCAAAGGCATGCTTCTAGTCCAAAGTTTCGATATATCCATCCAAGGTTGTTGGTTTCCAATTGACTTAGGTCAAGATAGTCGCTTAGATGAGTCACAAGTGCGTTAAGTGTTTCATTGCTGGCATCACGAATATCAAGGGTAAACTTTCCGTCAATGCGCTCCTCTTCCTTGGTCACCGAAACGCTTGCAGCATTGGTTATACCGGACACCTTAGCGGACATGATGGCTTCCTTTGCTCTTAGCATCCCATCCTTTGAGGCACTCGGTGCCGAAATGACATAGGGTTGATTCCAGTCGATAAGTTTGGACATGAAGTTTACCGGCCCGATGTTGAGAGAGACTTGATTAAGTGCTTTCCTAATTTGATTGCTGGTCACTTGCGCTGCTCCAATTAGTCCCAAGTCGGCCACATTTTTGCGATTAAACTTAATCATCAATAAGTTACTTTGTAAATCATACTCAATCCGCTGAATAATCATCTCTGCGTTGATACTTCGACAGATGGTGGCCATCTTCTCGACCATTTGTTGGCTGTTGTGCTCTTCTTTCATGGGTATCTTGGTCTGCGGGTTGAAGATGTTGGTGTTTGCAGTCAGAGGAGACTCAAGCATTTGCTTAAGTCGGTCAACGGAACCTTGGAAAGATAGCTTACCGGCAAAGTGGAAGCTTCTTAGTGCTGCTTGAGTTGCTGGTTCACCTAAGCAGCCGCCAGCCGTTGCTCCGATTGACTCCCCGGCTCGACAGATAGAGTCGTTGTAGTAATTTCTGAACTTCTTGCCGAGCTTTCTGAGGTCAGCGGCGTACATTTCACGGACTTGAAGTATGTCTAGAATACTTTTGGTGGACTTTGGCGAGGGTTTGAACGGCAATCCGTCGAGTTCTGCTGTGAATGTGTCGATGTTTGAGCCCTTGGAACATTCTAAACACGCGTGTTCGGGGTATTCTTCGGCATGAGAGTTCTCTAAGGGCTTTCCATGCTTGCAATTGAATTCAAACAGGAGCGGCTGAATCGTGATAATGTGCCCGTCCTTGTTTGTAAATTCGTGTGACCCTCTGATGTGGTAAGGTGCTAAACCATCATCGCCAACCAGTGGGTTAATCACGCGTCCTGTTCGTGTGTTTACAACTTGGCGCTTATCGTTGACCACCACAGACTCAAATGCCTTAATCATCTTACGCTCAAGATACCCCGACTTAGAGATGTTACCTTGACCAGACTCGACGGTGGACCTTCTACCTGCGCTAGATGTGAACCAATATTCGGTTGGTTGCATTCCCTTAGAGTACCCAGACTTTACGAATCCTGCATGCACAGGGTGGGCCAGCGATAGCTTTTCCTTACTATCGCTCAGCAGGGGGAAGTGGGCCAGTGGCCTAAAGGGGTTGATGCCGTGGGTGATGCGCTTACCACCAACAAGAGCAATACCAAATGACCCCGCCATTTGACGGACGTTCGAGTCTTTACCACGGGCCTTTGACCGAACAGCAATCTGCATAGCATTGCCTGCACCCTGTGCGTTCTCGATTGGGCCCAGCATTGAGTCCTCATATTCGCTGGCAGCGTTAACGATTTTCTCCTCAATGAAGTCAGCAGGTGAGACAATTGCGTCAATTTTTTCTTGTTGAGTATCTGCATACTTTGCGTAGTCTTTATCCCACCACGACTGAGTCATGCCTTGTAGCTGAGTTGCATAGTCATCGTATAAATTGTCCAACTCATAAACTAGAGGTGACTGACCACCTTTCGAATCCACTGCAAACAAACCAACATCGCTAACTCCCATAGTGTATCCGATAACTCGATGCCCTGCATATCCTAGGCGGGTCACCATTTCGATATACTCTGTTAACTTTGCTTGTCCTCCTTCATACCCTTCATGGTAGATGAATGAAGGAGCTAGCGAAGACCCACCCTCTCCAAAAGAGTCTTTTTCTAGTGTTCCTTGTAGAAGTTGGCCCTTGTACACTACAACAGTCTCCTTCACTTTTTTGTCGCCGTCTCTGATGATGTCACCATTTTCATCTACTTTGGGAGTGTTTCCCTGAAATGTAGCCGAAACGTATTCACAGTTGAGAACTGTAAAGAGATGTCCAAAGATGGCTCTACCTGTGTAGCACTTGCTACCATCTGGTGCAATATAGTCGGAATCTGGAAGCGTGTCAATGGTCCTGTAGCGAGATTGTTTACGCCACTCACCGAAGGACTCCATTTTGACATTTGATGCTCTTTTTTCAGTCAGATACATTGCTTTGAGTTGCTTCTCATCTCTTATCTCACTGTAAACATACGTATAGCATGATATAGCTAGGGACTTAGAGATATAGGGAATACCTTCGGTGGTAAATCCTAGTCCTGTTGCTGGGTTCCACTCACCCTTTCGTCGCTTATTGGTGTGTGATAGTAAGTATAGTCCACTTGTTTGGTCTTGGTCCGTGGCCACCGTTAGTTTACCATATCTTGCGTGAATGATGTTTTTATCCAACTGCATTAACTTACGAGCCTCAGCAATCGCTTCTGGAGACTGAACAAAGTGTAGCTTCATAGCATCGCCATCGTAGTCTGCGTTGAAGGGGATACAAATAGTTGGATTCATCGCTAGTGACTTTGTTTTCATCACCTTTGCTCTAAGTGCGAGAACAGATTGACGGTGTAGTGATGGTGCTCGATTGAACAGGCCGATATCACCATTCTGAATGTGTCGCTTGACCAGGGCCCCTTCGATTACTCGTTCAACAGTTCTATCTGAGGCTCTAAACAAGTTACCCTTTGACTTATTCTTTGTGTCCCCGTCTAGGTAAATGTGAGTGGCTCCAGGGTAGTTTCTAGGCCCATTAGTAACTAACATGCGCAGCATCTTAATGTTCTTTGCTGTGACTTTCTCAGACACCGTGCATTCCATGGCAACTTGTTGTGGGACTCCAACTTCATCAATCGCTAATGCTGCATGTGGGGTGATTGCTGAGTAACTTACTTGGTACACGTACTTTGACTGAAGGTTGTTTCTAAATCGGCCACGCTTACCAGATAGTCGGTTCATCAACCCTTTGTAGGAAACGCTTCGGGTCGTTCCGCCATAACCCCGCTCTTGACTAGTTCCGCCTGACCCAATGGCTCTCTTTTGATTATCGTAAACTCGTGACACTGCCAAGTATAGCATCTTTCTCCAGTAGAATGAGTTTCTATCTTCCAGCACACTCTTTCGCAAGTTCTCATTTGCGTTTACCACATCTTGGTACAGCTTAGTTAGGTCGTCCAAGTCCTTTGACTTTTGCCCTGGTAAGAGCCTTGCTGGGCGAACCGCATTTGGGGCCACAGGCATGTTTTTGAAGAACATATTCTCTGGTCTAGAGATTTTGTAGTCCAGTCCCAGATACTTACATTCCTCATCGGGTATGTTCTCTAAGATATTGAACACTGTCTGATTGTCAAATCCGACTGCACCTGACAGATATCTTTCGTCGGGAACCGGGAAGTAAAATGCACCTTGTCGATGATTGAATTGCACACGAGGAGAGAACTCTCCACAGTGGGGGCAAGCCGCCTTTGTTTCTGGCTTTGTCCCATGATAGTCTGCAAATGGCCCATTCATAATGCTACGAATCTCTGAGTAGCCCTTTGAATTACGCTTGTCGAGTTTGAAAACATAGTCTACTCTTGTGGAGAGAGCCGATAAGACTCCTGTAGGCAGTGTTATCTTGCTACAGTGAAAGCAGACCTTATTCAGCGCATTAAGAAGTGGGTCAGCCATCACACCACTAGACTTAACTATACCTAGATACATCAGCTTGGGCATTGGTTCAAACAAGTTTATGTGACCAAAGTGACCAGGACAAGAGTTAGCAGAGTCCTCTCTGCTAAATGGGAGTGAGCAGGTGGGACACCTTCCTTCGCGTTGGTCTACTATGCCCATACGATAGTCATGAACTCCTTGCTCAATAGGAGACTCTGGGTCTTCTGGGTTGTTATATTGAAACGCGCCCGCCTGAATAACCTCAACTGCGGACATTGCCTCTATCTGTTCACTTGACATGAGCCCCATTTCTAGTGAGGCTATTTGCTTTGGGTCTGAGCACTCAATGGTGCTTGTAATATTCACCCTGTAGCTGAATAGAGGCATCTCTACACCTCGCTCAACTGCTTGCTTACTAGGTGTCTTGGGCATAACTTCTGTTATGGGTACTCGCAAAACTGCTCCGCTTAACCCTGGGATTACTGCGTTAGGATAATTTATCGACAGGTCTTCCATTGGTTCAGCCAAGTGGACCTCTACTAGAGTATACCGGGGCTCAGCGTACCTAAGGCCTGCGGCTTCTACTGATTCCATTAGGTAAAGTCGAGCACTTTGTCGGTCAGTTGGGACCCATCTATGGCGAAGTCGCCCAGCAGATAGGTTAAGTTTGAAAAGTCCTTCGTCGTCAAAATCATCTTCTGTCGCATACCAGTAGAACTTGTGGACCTCCATGCGACTCATCCCTCCGAAGTAGTCTCTACCCATAAGCCTAGTTATGAGCGTGTTCGTAGGCAAGTTGGTCGGCCATTTCGTTGAACACATTTCCATTATGCCCTTTTACCCACTGGAAGTCAATGGGGCAGGGTATCTGCATGCACTCCTCATCTATCTGTTCTAGTAGCATGTGCGTTGAGGGATTTTTTGTGACACCCTCGCCCAAGGCAAGGTCTAGCGCCGGTTGGCAGTCGCTGATGATACGAACTAGCTCAACTTCAGAGTGGCGAGTGAGCCTCTTTGCTGCCTGGAGCCCAACGAGCATGGCGACCAGCTCCGCAGATACTGTGTCAACTTCTCCGATGAATTTGCCCATAGTTTCGTGAACCTGACCTTCAATACACACCACTACGCCGACTCCCGAAACACCACCCTTGTGTAGCAACGTCGAGGCGTCTGTATACACATTCACCTTCAAGGTATCACTCTTCTATAATAGAATGCGTTCTCTCCGTAAGTGATACTGGTTCGACTGATGCGAATAACTGAGTCAATAGGGGTGTCCACACCTTCCTCTCGAAGCACTTTGAGTGCCCTGTCTGAATACTTGATTAGCGGAAGTTCCTCAAACGTCATTGAAAGAACTTTAAGTTGCCTCTTTGCCTGCGCATCTGTGAGCACCTCGTGTTTAGGAGTGTGCTTCCAGAACATCTTAATCAGTCCAGACCAGTGTGTACTTCCTTTTCAACTATTCCCAATCGTCCCAGTCCTCGTCGCTCCACTCTTCGTCATCTTCATCACTGGGCTCAATTGGGTCATCGTCCGCGTTAATTTCGCTTAGGAGCTTATCTAGGTCTCCTTCATCAGACTCTTCATCAGACTCTTCGTCAGACTCTTCGTCAGACTCTTCGTCTGGCTCATCTTCTAATTCATCCTCTTCAATCTCGCCTTCATCTTCTTCATCTTCGTCATCGAGCATGTCAAAGTCAATATCGTCGTAGTCACTCCAATCTTCTTCATCTTCATCTTCTTCTACCTTGTTTGCAGATTTCTTGGCCGACTTCTTTGCTGGTGCTTCATCTGCTGAGTCCCCTTCAGAGAGTTCTCCTAAGTCCACTAGCGAGACTTTGTCGTTCTTTTTCAAGTCAAGGGCAGACAGAAATGCGTCAAGTTTGTTTTCGGCAGAGTCTTCACTCATGGCATCAATGCTAAGGGTTAATTCGACTGTAAAGGTCTTCATGATTCATCGACACTTCACTGGGTACTTAACTGTACTCTATGGAGTAATTTTACCTCTTTCTACAGCAAAGTGTTTAAGAACTCTATAGATATCGGAGTATTGTGTCTACAGGTTCGCGCGAAGAGAAGTTCACAACCGTCAGGATTCGGAAGGAGACCAAGAATTTGATTCAGAAGGTTGCTTTGAGTAGCGAAACCTTGTGGGAAACCATTGACAGAGTAGTCAAAGAACACACTGTTTCAAGGATGAAGTGATTAATATGGCAAGAGGTAAAGTACGGGTCATCAAGACCATTGAAAAGGCGTTTACTGCGTTCACAGAGCGAGACATTGAGTATGTTTCATTCAGTCAACTAAAGGACTGGATTAACTACAACACCAAGGACGGCATTTCGTCTCCACGGCTCGCTTCATTCCTCAAAAAGCAACCTCAGTTTGTTATGGTTGAGAAACTTCGCAGAGTTGGCTCCAATTCCACCGAAACCTTCTGGGCTCATGGTGAGCCAGAAGAAGAGTCGTTTGACTTAAACGGTTGGGTAAAGGTCAATAATAACTGATACCGGTATGCCTGACAACGTTATAGTAATGAGAAGAGGGCACCCGGTTGGGTGCAGCAATGGATAAACACAACTCATGTAGTATATTGAGCAAGTACCTGGAGCAACTACCTTGGGCAGCATGTAGACCCCAATGTAACCGCAGTGAAGGCGAGCGACACCATTCCTAATCTCAACCAGCACATTGAGTGCAATGGTGAAGACCATGAATAACGAAACTAAGGTTGGCGACGTCCCTAATGTCGCATGGGAAGAGAAACTGTTCGCAGGAATCGCAAAGCTGATGCTTTGCCTTGCTGTGGCGAAGAACGCACTGAGCAACGATGAAACGATTGTTGCAGCCATCAACAAGGCTGCAAAGTACACCGTCTTTGAGCCAACTCCACGACAAATGGAGTGCTTGAAGGTGTACCAGAACAACGAACATCACATGGAAGGCTGGTTGTACAACCACGTCATCCTGATGCTCTACGCTCTCCGCTACTACGGGCGGTCTCTCTCCGAGTCTGCATACAGAACCCTTGAGCTCTCCATCTTTTGGAGTGACCTTGGGAAGCTGGACACTAAGAAGGACAGTCCGAAGAAGGTCTGGAAGGATGGAACCTTCCAATCGACCGCCTTCGGTCACGACAAGAAGTCCGCAGAGATGCACAAGGAAGCTCACCCCGAAGCTCGGATGGTGAACTACCTTGTTGCAGAACACATGAGGGCTCACGAAACTGAGGAGCAATTCGAGAAGGTCAAGGGATTGGCTGGATACGAATGGCTCGTCAGGCAACTGAGCGCTCTTGTGGACTCTGACGGGCTCATGCCAGAGTGGGACACCATCGAGTGGCCCCATGGCAAGAACTTGTCGAAGAAGCAGTACGCTTGGGTTTGCCGTGCGCACAATCCTCTGCTTGTTATCAAGCAGAAGTGCGATGACGCAGGGCGAATCTCTGAGCTGGCTTTCTAAGACTGCCTAGCTTCTGACCAGATTCAATTAGACCGGTGCCAATGGGGCCGAAACGGGTAAATAAACTGCCCAAAATCGTCGTGTCGAATGTGACGGCGCACAACCAGAGTAACATGAGTAACGAAAGTGAAAACCAAACAACAACTAGAGATAAGATACCTAGAAAATCAATACACTTTGATGACGCCATTTTCTATGATGGGGTTCATTACTTTGTTAAAACGTTAAGAAATCTTACTGAAGCAGAAGTTGGGGGCAATTTGCTCTGTCTGTTCGGGGGTAAGGACGTATATGAGATGTATGGATGTACTAAGAGTTTCTATGAAGACATACACTGGGGAACATGTGAAGTAATTCACCGATTCTCAGAGAAGTGGATATTAGACACACATATCGTGACTAAATATCAAAAAGAAATGATAATTGACTCAACTCACCACCTTCAATCATGAAGGAGGTCAACGCGACCACACTGGCTTCGGCCTCTGTGGTCGCCCCAGGAACTTGAGTTCCAAAGGATGGAAAACATATGAATGAAGAATATGAAAAGATACACAAGAAAGGTATGCGAATTGGCTACGTGCTTGGACTGGTGTTTGCTGCGTTTGCAGCTTACATCACCCATGTATTCGGCTGATACCGGTATACTTACCGACGTATCTATAATGAGAAGGGAGAAGAGTCCTTCTTAGAACTAAACCAAAATGACTCTTACCAGTAGAGTATAAGGCAAGGATAAGGCCCTTAAAAATCCCTAGCGGGTTGGGCATTGTGTCGCCGGATGAGACCCCGATGATGGACATACCATGTTCCACTAACAAGGCTCACGACCCCCGACTGCGAGTCGGAAGGATTGAACCTCCTATAGTGGAGGGTAGGAACGATAGCGATGGTTGAGCTGACACCTCAACTAAGCCAACTAAGCTGAAAAAATCTTGAAGCACAGGAGACGTGGATAGCCGGAATACGAGCCGGAAGGAGTCGATAAGAAGAGGCAAAGAGACCCGGTAACCAATCCGTGGTGGAGCCTCGAGTTACTGTGAAGGTGCACTTTGTGCACTCTACACCAGATGAGTACGCGGACACGAAGCCGGTGGGGACGGAAGGACCCATCCGTGGATAACGTGGATATAGATGTATAAAACATGTTAGTCGGGGGCTTGTAACCCCCGCTTTGGAGGGTGGCCGCTCGAACCACCTCTCATCACCAGTGATAAGGCATCACAAGATGCCGAGCAGTAAAAAGCCGTTTCCATTTCGATGGACTAGAAAAGACGTGTGGACGACTGCTCACGAGCCCCTTAACAAGGGCTCAAAAATTAAAAATTAAACTCAATTCGCGCCGACGACGCGGATGACTGATTGCTTGAGACCTAAATTAAAAGGCGTAACTCCCGTGGAAACACGGTGAAGAATGGTCGTACAGTAATGCAAGATGAAAAACAGAAGGGTGACTACGAAGAGAACTTGTACGCCGAACATTAAACTCCCGTACCGGATTATGCCGGCGGAGTGTTCGTGCGAGGAAACTCACCCAGTAATCAGTTATCTTAACGCGAAGTTAACCAGAGAAAGTTTGAGAACTCGGTAGAGAGTGAATCAGAGTTGGAAGGGGACACCCGGAAGACAATGAGGAGCTATCGCTGACTCCGCAGAGAATAAAACCACTGCGTTAACAAATGAAATATGTAGTCTGGAGGCGAACTGCATTAACAAAACGCCAACGGAGGTACTTCGGCAACCTGGGTTAAACCCCAGGACGGAGAGTGATTGATACCAGTGTGGAAATAGGCTAGTAACCGAACTTTTACGCAAATGGTCATGATACGAAGTGCCATACTTCAGTGAGTGTAGGGGCTGAAGAGACCAGTACATTGAGTACACATAATAAAATTATACTAGGAGTATCTACCCGCAAGTAGCCTTTACTGAACGAGACTAATTACCTCAAGTAAGTTCTGGTGGAAGCGAAGGGCGCGTGACCGACTTGGCCATCGGGTGCAGCGCATTGGTAGGGCTGTAGTTCACCACAGCGGGGGTTCAATTCCCACCGGCTCGTGAACTATCAGTACATTGAGTACCATCCTATCGGATGTAAAACGATACCAGATTGCCTACTACGAAGGCCCTCTCAGAGAGGAATAACCAAAGTGGTTTTGCTGCGCTCGGAAAGCGTGGCCATACACTACTTTCTTGATGAAGAGATATATCCAACACCTTGGACAAGTGTGGATGAAGGCTAAGTAGAGTCTCGATACCTATGATAGATTTATCATCTTGACTGGGTAGGGAAATCAAATGATAACTTGTATTAAGGAACCCGTTGCCGGACGGAACCTTGCTGGTGGCTAACCAGTAAAGCACAAGTATAACACCGGTGGAGTTATGGAGAAAGATAGTAGCGTTGCAACAAAGCTATCAAGTAATCATACGGAGGGAGGGAAGAATTAGCGATTCAAAATCGCAGTGCGAAAGCACAACCAACCGGGCGAAAGCCCAAACAAAATATGAGGAGATAACCAATCTCCTTACCAGATGAGAAGCTGCATCCGGCTTTTGGAACACTTCGGAAGGGGTGTAGCCAATAACAGGGGGCGGGAACTTGGAGTCCAGTAAACTAGTGTACCGATGGCCGTTTGTGCCATTGGCCCTATCTACCCCTGCGGGGGTAGGCTTAGTGTTGAAAGGCCCAGATGGGAATTTACCAGAATGAGTATACGCGCATGCGGAGAAGCATGAGTGTGTAGAGAGTGAAGATGAAAAGATAGAAAATTGAATCAACTATTACTTAGTAATAGCAATTGAAAGCCTACAAGTTCGGAAGGACAAGCGGCCCACAAAGGTGAAGGGTACATAGAAAAGGAAAACCTCGAATCTGATTATTGAAACTTAAAGCAGACTTATGTCACGAACTAAAACGTGAACACAGTGCATAAAAGCGGGTGGAACCGTAAGAGGGACGTCACGACCCCTACACATTCAGGACAGGACTTTCGATAATGATTGAGCCTGTACCAGAAAGAGGTAAGGCCCATGATAGGGCTCATGAGTGCAAAGGACCGGGGGAATGTATGGCCCCCTTAATGAAGGAGGGGCGGGTCACGCCGCGCCAGGCGATTATTTCAACGTCTGGTTCATACTCCAGTAGGTTACGGAGCTATGCTTGTGAGTTCTTAGGGAAAAGTGACCAGCGTGAAAGGGGCTGGGTCACTAAGCGGGTGCGCTAGCACCCACCAGGGAGAAGCAAGGATTTGGAAACGAACGCACTATGAAACGGGGCACGTTCGCCCATCAAATAACCGGTGAAACCATTGAAAGAAACCAAGACCTCTTCGGGGGCACTTGAAGAAAGCATCAACAGTAACATGTTGGTGCTTTCTTTTTTTGGTTCGTGTACCGAATCAAACCAGGAAAAGAGAGGAGAGAACTATGGGCACTACATACTATCAAATTTTGAAGACTGAAACCGGAGACTGGGAGTTTGGCGACATCATTACTCACAATGGTGAACCCGTCTACTTCTATGAAGACTTACTGGAAATTGCTAAGACTTGGGAAACCCTCCATCCTGGAAGGAGTTCCAATGAGGACTTTGTACAGCATGTGCATGACGACTTAGTCGGAGAAGGCAACTTGATGCTACCTGATGACTGGCTCGATGAGGACGACCTCAACGAGTTCTGCAACAGGTATGTGGAAATGTTTCCTGACCGAGTAGGACGTTATGTCTGGCTTGGAAAGTACCCTAGCAATCCGTTAAAGTGAACGGCGTTTGGGACCGTTAGAACCCCTGTGCAACCAACACATAAAATAGAGGTACCAGATTATTATGGGTAACAACTATTATATCGAATATAACTTTGAAAACTGCTCTGAAGAAACCGTGGAGATTGTTGACGCTCTCGTTGGGGGCCGATTCTACGACGCGTGGACGGAGGGGTTGGAAGAGGATGCGACACTGTGGGTCGAGCGTAAAATGCGAGACTACAGTTGGAAGGAAGATGAAAGGTTCATGCGGCTTATGCTGCGTGTCCTACTTCCCGGAGAAACTGTGCTTATCGAGGCAAACGATGAGTATGGGGTGTATGGCGAGGATGATGCTGGATTGCCGGTCCCTTGGGTCGGAACGCTAGCGGACTATGTCAAGCGCTTCTTCGAATGAACAAGAAACAAAGACCTCTTCGGGGGCAACGGGGCTTAAGGTGCCCTACCAGAATAGACGCAAGAAAACCTAGAGTGTGGAAGACCGAGAAGACGGGAAGCTAGGATAACTGGGCGTTGAATATCTTCAAATGGAAGGCTACAATGTTGGTAATGCCAACTACCAAAGGTGAGGGGCAGTCCCCGAGCTGACGAGTTTGTAGAGAGGACGAAACGGCGTAAGGACTAATGGGGCCGGTTTCGTAACCAGGAGAGTAAACATGTCAGAAGAACATGAAGAAGACCGAAGCAACTGGTCAGTCCAGCAATGGATTGACTACGCGATAGCAGGAAACAAGGACCTCGAAGGTGCAAACCTCGAAGGTGCAAACATCGACGGTGCAGACCTCGGATATGCAAACCTCTACGGTGCCAATGGTCCGTGCGGTCACGACATTGATGACCTGCGTAAGCGAGTTGCTGGATTCTGAACAAATCCAACTAGGAGAGAAAAAACATGAGTGAAAACTATGTAAAATACAAAACCAACATCGAGTGGTACCATATGAAAGACCTGATGTACTTGACACTTTACAACTGTCTTGTTGCATTTCTACCAAAACTGAAGGATGCCCCATTTCCGGGCCATCCTGTCATGGGTAAGGAGAAAGCAGAGTCTGTTGGTGCTATCTACTTTGAAGACAAAGAAGAACTGCCAGTTCTAGAATGCTTTAGTGACCCGCCGGGTACGACTAACGCCTTTGAAGAACCTGATGGCACAGTCTTTATCGAGATGGTTCCCACCATCGAGCGACTCATTCGAGAGTGTCCCGCTGACAGCGAGGACCCTTGGGAATGGGACGACTGGTGGGCCAAAGCAAACTGGATAGTTCCTTATCTTTGGGACTGAACTGCTTGATGAAACTTAAAACGCCCCAGGCGGAATCCTGGGTGGAAGAAACATACGGAGGTGATTCTATGTTACCAGAAAGAGGAAGGCCGATATTACTGCATAACAAGGCAGCGTAGAACTACATGTGGCCAATGTCATTCGGTGTAGTTTGAAGAAGGGACATACGTCCTGCATAGAAACCTCGTCGACGACGAGCTCTCAGAGAGAGGGATAAAGAGTTCTATGTACTAGCTAGGAGTCATATTTGACTACGGTAAGCAGTATAAGGAGAATTGACCAGCGAGAAAGCGTGAGAGCGAGGGGCTGGGTCAATCACCAGAACCTCAATTGAGGCATAAAGTCGTGCGAGGCTTATGCTTGAGTTGAGAGAGAATAATTGTGCTCTAAACCAAAAAAGGTAGAGCTAAGAGCGGGATGGTTAATTGAGCTCCCGCCAAGAGCACTCTAAGGATGACCAAGAGCTTAAACAGCAAACCTTGGCTCCTTAACCAGAACTTGAACGGTTAAATAGCCGTTGAAAGAACACACTAATGGGCGATTAGTGTAGTTTGGATATCACTTCGGCCTTCTAAGCCGAAAACACGGGTTCGAATCCTGTATCGCCCGCCATGGCCGAATGGTGTATGTAGTAGCACGTCAGTCTGCGAGACTGAAGGAGGTGCAAGTCCTGCCTGCGGCCACCAGATTACTATGAGTTGGAGAGAACAACGTATGAAAGAAATCACTGAGAGAACTGCTATGATTGAAGCTGGGCAGGTTGCCTACGAAGTCATGGGTAGCCGCCGTAGAAACGATGAAGAAGCTTCTGAGCGTGGCAACTACTACCATTGGAAGATAAAATTGGTTTGTGCTGTTTGTAAGCACGTCCAGTCGGGCGAGCAACGAACAGGGTGGATGGGCAGCAAAGATTACATTACTGACAACCGTCTGTGTTGTGAGTCTTGTGATACGATGCTGATTATTCGGAAGCACACCGACTGGTGGGCTTCGCAAGCGAAGGGCAAGAATCCAAACATTCTTGCTCTGGGCTTCCTTAAGCACTATCCTTATTGATATGTGTAATCAACTAGACTAATATGAGCGATAAAACTGGAAACGAACACAACCTGGTTGTGAGAATCGAAACTGAAGAATACATATACGAAGAGTACTTGGAGGCTTAACATGTGTGGTGCGATACCGTCCCCTTGTGTGAACGAGGGATGTAAGTACTATGCACGACTGTCTCTCATCTGCCCAGCCTGTGAGGTGAAGCTAGATGAAGATTGAAGTTACGAATCTTAGTATCGGGGAGACTGTTATAATCGACACCGATGAGTGGGATGAAACCACTGAAGTCAGAAACTACTCTGATGAGAACTACTTCGTTGTGATTCACAACGACTGGGAGTACCTTGTTAAGGGTGAAGACTTTGAAGCGTATATCGTGTTGCAAACCATGATGGTGCGCAGCATTGGCTGTTAATCAACTAGAATAAGAGAACTATTCGATACCGGTATTTATGCCGGTGTATATACTATGAGAGGAAGGGCGTATAGGCAATATTAACTTCTTCTCATTTTTTTTGGATATGGTCACTGACCAATCCTACCAGTAACAAAGTGCTGCGAGCACATGAGTTATACAATTAACACAAAACTATGAACAGGGAAGTGTGGTGTAGATATGAAATGTACAGGATACATACCTTATCTATAGACCATGAAGAACCGGGAATCGCAGTGGGGCCATAATGCCTTTTAACACCGTTTAGTGGCGTGTACCTTAGAACTAAACTGCATTGCAGTGAAGCCTCGGAGACGAGGTGGGTAAAATTTCTAAGAGACGACTCTATCTAACATCAGAGATACCCTTTGTGGGTCCCTGAGGTTAGAAGATACCCAACGGTGCGCCCAAGGGCGTATTGGGAGGTATTTTATGAGGTCAAAGAAACCAAATGACTGCAAATGCAGTAAAGCCTCTAGCGACGACACCCCCGAACAGGAAGGTTTGGGCTCTGTTGTCGTGAGGGGCTTAACCAGTATGAGTAACATCAAACCGGAGTTGGCCAACAACGCTTTGGGGTCTCTTACCGCATCCGCCATTGTGGCAGAAGCGGAAACAGAGCCCATCGACGCCTTGTGTAGTAAAATTCACTGGGCACCAGGAGGTAAAAACGTGACAAAAGTTAACGTACCAACATTTGCAGAAGCATTGCGTACGGCTATGGCTACTTCAGTGGAAGTAACCGGGCCAGGCGAGATGATAATGGGTCTGCGAAATGATGTTTGGGAATAAACATCGAAAAAATACCCAAACTAGGAAGGAGGAATAAAGTTGACAAACGATATTTTAAACGAAAAAGACTGGCATGAGAAGGAAATGAACCACATGAAGGGGTGGAAAGCTGATGGAATAATTAAGTTCATCACAACCCACCCTACATACGTTGCGAACCCAGAGTTCGCATTTGGTATCGTCCGGAAAATGGCAGCAAAGAACAAACTGGATAACAAACATATTCTTTCATTCTTGCTAAGGCACCCGGCTTGGAGCCAGGTGACTTCACATGTAGATAACAGAAACAACTTAAATTCGTTGTTCCTGAGCTACTGCAGGAAAGAAGGAGTTGTCACCCAAAAGAAGAACTCGAAAGAGACTTACTTGGAACACGATATTCTATTCGCTATCCACGCGAAAGGAAAGGCGCGAGTCACTCACATGACTGATGCCGGTGTCAAGACAGAAGAGGTTGTACTCGGATGTGACCTTGTCGTTCGCGGCAAGAAAACACCCGATACGCGACCCTTGCTCTCGATGAACGTCGAGGGGTCAAACGTCAGATACCGATTCCTGCAAATGGAAGATGAGAAGCCGAACATGGCTGCAAACAATGATAAACTCATCAGGCGAATTCCCCCATCGAGTCCGGAAGGCTTTGGGGAAGAATCCAGTGTCACTATGACGCTGGTAGAATCAAACAATTCTAAGAATGGTGGAAGCGACCTAATCAGCCAACTTTTGGCTGGCGAGACGCTGTCTAACTTCTAAGTGACTAGCGTGATTCAGTCTAAATCTGTGGGATAAAGCCCACAGCGCCACCCGAATGCGAGAGTTTCGGCCGTGAAGAAACACAGGACAAATTCACCAGTACTTGAAGTACGAGGCTCTGCGTTTGCAAATTAGCAAGCGCGGGCCTCTTTTTTTGGTCAATACTTTGAATAACCGCAAAGTGCACCAACAAGACAAGAGGTAAAACTATGAGTCACATGGTAAAAGGAAAGACAACCTTCAGTGAGGAACACAAAGATATCCTTATTGAAGCTCTGAAAGAAGCATACAAAGGCTGTACGATTGAAAGAGATACACAGGCGGGCATTCGTGGCCGTCCTATGTGTGACATCGTCGTAAAGCAAAAGGGAAGAAACGACATTGGGTTCCGGCTCAATGCCGAGAAGAACTATGACTGTTTGGCCTACGAGCCTGGCTACATGAATAGCCAACAGTCTATCAACTCAGCCCTTCAAGCCGTGTATGAACCTTACATCAGAGGAACGACCAAGAAGATGATGAAGAACAGCCCTGTGCTTAATTCTTACATCATGGGTAAAACCAAAGAAGTTGACCGAAACGGGAAGAAGATGAAGAGAATTCGTCTGACTCCTGGCGGCGGCGGCGGCGGAGGTTGGGTCTGATGTCTCAACCACAATATGTAGACGTGTTCTGGGACCCAGACACGGGCGAAGTCGAGATTAAAATCGAAGGCTTCGCTGATGCAGTTTGCGATGAAATCGCTAAGAAAGTAATCGCTCAACTTGGCGTCGGTGACGCTAAGGTGACGAAGACTGCAACCTACGAAGGTGGTAGTGGACAAACCCGCACCCAGAGCATCAAGTGATGCTCGCTTCAACTAGAAGAGGAACGCAACGCTCCCCAACTGTGCCTAACGGGTGTAGTGTGGGGCACACACTCAAAGCACTCCAGCAGAGCTGTGAAGGTGAGTTGTACAGAAGGGGAGCGGCCTCTTCACCAGGTGAGTTAACACTGAGCCGTAAGGCGATGACGTGCGTGTATCAAAACGTGTCATTTAGACGCGCTGTACGCAAAAGTCCTTTCTAAAGGAAGGACCTACTGCACACTTGTGTGCAGATAGACGCGGACAAAAGAACTTTGATACTCGGAATAAAAGGCATTTACTTATTTGATACACTTATGTACAAACTGGGACAGATATCTCCTCGAGATACAGCACCAAACTATGGACCTGACAGCAGTTGTGGAAATTCCGGATACCCGGACCTCAAAATTCTGCAGCCTTGGCAGAGGCCTGACGACAAGGCTAGGAAACTTATTGTGACTAGCTGATTAAAGAACTCTGTAAAACTCTAAAATTAATACTACAAATTCCGGATACACGTGCACGCCGAGCGGGCGCACCTGGACAAAATAGTGAAATTAGAGAAAGAATTACTTAGAATACTCTACAAAATGAAATAGATGATTAAAACTGAAAATAGAGGCCTGCCATT